>Ga0307517_10008404_pt1 | contig 14813 bp, 13 predicted proteins | sample 23_EM_MG_FD_194515 | JGI IMG/M metagenome (GOLD analysis project Ga0307517, IMG submission 194515) | Populus trichocarpa ectomycorrhiza microbial communities from riparian zone in the Pacific Northwest, United States - 23_EM | ecosystem: Host-associated > Plants > Roots > Unclassified | place... | reverse complement strand
TGCTGCTTTTATTAAGCTATCATGGCATGGCCTACTGATTTTATACATGTGGGGTATGGTTTTCAAACCATCTTTCTTCTTCGAGCTAGAATCTTGATTTCAAGTATATTTTTTTTATTTTAAAATAATTTTTTTTATTTTTTAAAATTTATTTTTTATATTTGTATATCAAAATAATAAAAAATAAATTAATTTAAAATAAATTAATAAATAAAAAATTTAAAACACTGTTAAATTACAATAACAAAAGGTTATGATCTTGAATGACATGATGATATATGATTAGTTGCTCATTCACCATGTGTGACAAAAAGGATAAATCAATGCAAGGTTGTTGCTGAATCAATTATTGAAGCAGCATTGCTTGCTATCAAGGCATTGTTAGATTTTCCAGTACAAAAATGTTTTGAAAAAAAAAAAAAATTATATTATTTTATGTATTGATATTAAAAATAAAAAATATATTATTTTAATGTATTTGTAAGTAAAAAATATTTTTAAAAAATAATCATTATCACAGTATTAAACTAACTCGAAGTGAAACAAGATTCAAAATATGAATGCTCTTTGAAAACTAGGATTTGTAGGAGAATTAAGTTTGTTTGAAATGGAGACCGTTCCAGGCTGCTTATTAATTTGCTTCCTATGAACACAGATAATGCAAAGAAAAGCTGTCTTTAATTTGAAGCAACCTTGACATTTTACAAGAAGACAGGTTTTCTTATCCTCTAACCTTAAAAGTCTGCCAATCATGGGAAAGATTCCAATAGAAGATGCCGACTCTACACCGACACCATTGCAGCCAACTAGCTAGATCCATAACAGAATTGCATGGGCAATTCTGTTATGGATTTATATTTCAGGCAGGCAGCTACATCCTGTCTCTGATCACAGGTTCCAGGGACTTGCAACGGCATTACTCTTCAGCCCTCAAATTGAGGATTTTTTTTTAAAATAAATTAAAAGTGTTGGTAGAATAACAGTTTTTGAAAAAAATTTCTAAAATAGTATATTTTTATATTGTTGCGTTTTTGAAACATGATCCTAAGCTTAACAAGATAATTTTTACGCTTCAAAATAACGATATTTAAACATGTCGTGCTTTTGAAGCGTAACAACTGCTAACTGGTCGGCCAGTTAGATATAGTTGTATAACCGGTCGATCGTTTCGCTCAAAAACCATAATTTTATGAATTTTTTCTTTCAAATATGTTTTTGAGTAAAAATATATATATTTGTCCAACTTGTACACTAAAAAACAGACTCCAATTAAAATATTTAAAAGTTGTTATTCACATAGTAGTTCTCACAGGTGATTCTGAGCATTCAAGTGTGGGTCTGACATAACTAGATGAGGATTTGCCTTGGAAAAATTACATGGATGACCTAAAAGATATATTTATGGATCAATGAGACATGTCTAGGCCTAGAAGGAGGTATGGTCGCGCCATAACAGAATGATAGCTCAAAAAAACCATAACTTTTGTTTCAACTATTGGATCGCTAGATTTCAAAAATCTTACCCTTGGGCCTAGTTTAACAAACCAGTCGACTAGTTAGTCCTAAATTTAAATAGATGTCGCGATTCCCAACCGCGACATCCCAAAGTGTGCTATTTTGACAAAACTTTTTACTTTAGTGTTATTTTACCTTTTATTTGCATTTTAAATGCTAATTGCCCAATTTATCCTCAAATTAGGGAGTGTTTTGGTAACTTAGCACGGTTAAAAAAATGTTTTTAGTAAAATAACACAAGTGAAAAAATATTTAGGGATCTAGCACAATTGAGAGAATTGTAATTGACATTTATGACGCACGAGTCACAATACCATCTATGACTTCATTATCGCAAATACCATATGCGACTTGCATGTCGCAGATGCCAATTGTGACTTGCGTGTTGCAGATAGGATATGTGACTCCTGTAACAGACTTATCCTAAAAAAATATTTTCTGTCATTAACTCCCTGGTCAGAAAAACAAAATTTAAAACAATCCAAATAACCAATTTTCTAGCATCAAAACACAATTTACATAAGTAGCACATAACATATTCAATCATAAGTAACAAATTTAGACCAACGACTAACATAACATAATATTTTATTAAAATCAAACTTACTATACTTCTATTCATAATTATCATAACATACAATAACATGTAATTATATCTAATAATCATCTTAGCTCGTAAAAGAGCCTAGAGCACTTGTGTACAGGTCGAAGCATCACCCTAACTCGTCCAACTCGAGGATGAGTCCGTAATATCCATGTAGGTGTGAGGAGGACCAATATCATCCTAGCTTGTGGATCGACCCGGGTCATTTGTGGATGGGCTTGGGACACACGTGGACGGATTAACATCCCCAACACTCTCACGATAAGCAATCTCATCTTTCACTAATGTTACTTCAAGACATTGCCTATTTTTCTTTAGGTTCAGCGTCTAGCTAAGCTCTGATTGCATCATCAGTTTCCATCAACTCATATAAAATGTCAAAATCCTATTTAGAAAGAGTTGTACACATCATATGCGACATATTTTCAACGAAATATTTTTGAATTTTGTGTTGAAGTTACTCACAAAGTATCGTGAACAACATCGATGTTATCCAATAGGCTCGAGAAAATTAGTGTGTGGACACCTTTCAATTTTGAAATTTCCCATGAATTAGGCATTTGGTGATACCTCCTACACAAATATCATCTACAAACTAGTTTTTGAACACACAAAACTGAGCATAGGTTTTTATTGAACGATGGACCTTATACTACTACATTAACACATTCAGACTTGTCTTTGAATATTTTTTCAACCTCCAATTCATCAATTGATAATCTCAAATGCTTATGACTATCTGCCCAATCATTGTATCCATATTGGTAATTCTCACTAACAACCTCAAATTTAGAAGCAAAAGGTGTCATGTATTGATTAACAGGCTCAATTAACTTAACATTCCTTATCTTCCTCATTTTCCCCTTTAACCACAACTCTATCAATGTGACACTCATTTTCGTCATCATTTGGTTCAGATTGTTTATAGCAATATGAAGCATATTTCATACCCACTTGAGGTTTTATATTAATAATTTCTTGCATCGATATTTGTCGACTAGCATTACGACCTAACCTGAATAGACCAGCTGCTCGCGATGCTTGTGTGATTCTCTAGGAGTTACTTGAAAACCAGGTTAACTTCATGTGAGAAGAGTTTTCTCGTTTAAGTCTACTATTCAAGTAAAGCTCCAACATATTAATTCCATCAATCCCCGCAAACCCAAATATGGAATTCACACTCTCATCAATATAGATTGATACATCGACATAACGAGCTTGACTAACCCCGATTTATAACATCCTCAAAGTAATTTTAACTTCTATTTCAAACATATTTAGCCAAGTCGATCACATAACATTCTCGATAACTTGTTAAGGGACATGTCTGATGTAGCAGTTAGGAATTCATATCTTCCTCTATTATAAATGATACCATTATCGGTATTGACAATGATACCATCATAAAAGCATAATATTTCTAGATTATCATATATTTTGTCGAACAACACAACAAAACACAATTCTAATTTATTAATATATTAGGGTTAATTAAAGTGCATTATTTATCAACAAAACCATAATATTAATTTAATCGGTTAAAACCTAAATTCATCAAATTAATCGGCAAACATCTACATTCATCAAATTCTGTTATCATAACAAAATTATCAATCAAATTCATTTATTTCATAGCTAATATTATTATTTTATATGCAATTCAGTATAATTCATAATTTAATCTAAATCAACACTAACTCTTTCATTACATAATTTTGTTAATTCACAATCAACAACAACAAAAAAACATTGATTATTTATGAAAATAACCTAATTATCAACTTATAATATATCTAATTAACCTAATCCATAATTTAATCTAATTCAACACTAACTATTCAAAAACATAATTTATTAACTCACAATCAACAACAACCTAAAATCATCAATTATTTAATAAAATAACATAATAATATCCAATTAATAACTTAAATTATATGTAATTAACCTAATTTCTAATTCAAAACCTTAACATTCAATAAAATCAAATTAACACACATTAAACATAAATTACATCAAATTAATTGAGAGAAAGTGTTCCATATACCTCTAAATATGGAATGTGGGTGGTGAGGGTGACTAGTGGTGGTTGTTTTGGGCGGAAAAATAAAGATCCATCACAGGTAGAGAGAGAGATGGCCGCCGATCTAGAGCTAGAGAGAGAGAGACGAGTCATGTAGTGCTGCTGTGTGGGGGTGATCATTTTTGGTGCGGTTATATTTTTATCTATAAAAATAACCAAAACAAAAATTTGTAAAATATATAAAAAATCTAAAACTGATTCCAACTAACCGGTTTCAGTTCGGTTTTATTCGGTTTGGTTTGATTATTTTATATTAAAAACTAAAAATTATATTGTTTTTTGGGCTTTTTTTGGACTCTTTAATGAGTTCTTTTCAGTTCGGTTCGGTTTTTTTCTGGTTTGGTTTGGTTCGGTTCAGTTTGGTTTATTTCTTAACTAAACCGGTTTGATTCGGTTTGATTTTTTGATTTTAGGCTTATAAAATCGAAACCGAACCGAACCCATTTTTTTTAAAATATTCTAATCGGTTTAATTAATTTTTTTTATAGTTTGATTTTTTCAGTTTTTTTTTTATGATTTTTTTAATTTAATCAGTTTATCAGTTTTTTTTCTTACCCAACTACTTTGAGAATTTTTGATCGTGAGGAGAGAGAGAAAGAGCAAGGTTCAGGTTCCAGGCAGTTCTGAGAGGTGAAGTGGCTGTGGCGAGAGAGAGAGAGAGAGAGAGAGAGAGAGAGAGAGAGAGAGAGGGGAGGAGGAGGAGGAGGAGAGAAGAAGAGAAAGGAAAAGAAAAAGGGTCTTTGGAGTTAGAATTGGAATGAAATCGCAGATGCGTGAAAGTATGTTAAATTCATAATTATTTTTTCAACTGTGTTGTATTTTTTTTTCTGTGCTAAAAAAACAAAAAAAAACCTTCCTAGTGGGTGACAGCTCCATTAGCCATAGTTTTTTTTTTCCCAAAGCTTTCCTTGTCAACTTGTGCTATTGACACCAATTTTGTTCTTAGATTCTGTCGGTGTAAGATTTTCCTAATAAAACCGTATCTCTAAGTTCAAGGCCAGTGATCCACTTGTATCTTACACTTAAATAAACAAGAAAGATAGACCTTCACTGGATAGAGAGTTTTTTTTTCCTTTTCCTGTTAGCTTTTCTGCTAAAGCATTTTCAAAGCTAACTGTGTCCATTACTAGAGATAATAGTGTGTCAACTTCCAACTGTGCTATGACCAAAATCTCTTTCCATTAATGTTAAACCAAAGCTCACAATCTTCGAGGAAGAACACCATGCGGAAGCAGTAACTGCATCAATTCCAGGTACCCCACCATACCAAATCCTAAGCTTTTCAGCAAAAAAGTAAAAGTTGTAGTTGGTGTTTCATTGGAAAGGAGAAACTTCCATAGCAAACTTTTCAATAGCTTCTTTAATAGACTTTTCAAGTCCTATTTTGCTTCTTCTAACAGGGTTAAGCAAAAATCTTTTTAACCTTTCTTCTTATCTCTAAAGATCAGTTTATTACTCAACCCTGTGTTTTCCCTGTTTCTGCCTAACGGGTGGTTTTGAACCTGTTCCAAAGCTCAGCATTTTCAGAGCCGTATTTACAGCTTTTGAGGTAAAGTTTCAGTCATTGTAACTGTTTCATGTATAATTCTTTAAGAAAAACCATAAAAAGAATCCATTATTTCATGCTGAACTTGTGCGAACCTATTCTGATACTTCACAGGCCACTCTCTGCTTCAAATCTGTTTCACCTTACTAGTACTGACTAGATACATTCGATGGCAAGTTCTCTTGGTAATCAGTATCTCTTATTAGCTGCTTTCAGATGCTTAAAAGCTTAATAAAGTGTGCATAGTAACAAAAGAGTTCTTCCATGGGGTACTGTAGCTTGTTTCTTCTGTTATGTTTCCCGTGGAGTTTTCTCATTACTGGTACTCATCAATTACAATCCTCACAAACACAAGTGCTTCTTCAGCTAAGGAAGCATTTAGAGTACCCAGCTCAACTAGAATTTTGGAATAATCATGGAATGGATTTATGCTATTTATCTCCATCCACACAATTAAATATGACATGCCAGGACAATGTTGTCACTGAGCTTAGAATGACGGGAGACAAGCCGGTCAAGGTCAATAGCTTTGTGGGATTTGCAATTACTAATAAAACTTTATCAGGGAACTTCTCTATGGACTCTTTTGTGATCACTCTTGCAAGGTTGACCAGCTTGAGAGTTCTTAGTCTTGTTTCTTTGGGCATTTGGGGTCCACTTCCAGACAAAATTCATAGGTTGTCTTCGCTTGAATATTTGGATTTGAGTTCAAATTATCTCTTCGGTTCCGTTCCTCCAAAGATTTCTACAATGGTGAAACTTCAAACTCTTAAACTGGATGACAATTTCTTCAATGATACAGTCCCTGCTTGGTTTGATTCGTTGTCTAACCTGACAATTCTAAGCTTAAGGAACAACCAGTTGAAAGGTCCATTTCCATCTTCAATACAGCGAGTAACCACTCTCACTGATCTTATTTTGTCTGGCAATGATATATCCGGGAAGTTACCAAATCTTGACATGTTAAGTAAACTGAATATGCTAGATTTGAGCGAAAACAGTTTAGATTCTGATCTACCTTCAATGCCCAAAGGGTTGGTCATGGCTTTCCTTAGCAACAACTCCTTGTCAGGTGAGATCCCAAGGCAATATAGCCAGCTAAGTCAGCTTCAGCATTTTGATATGTCATTCAATGAACTAAGTGGAAAAATTACTGCTTCCCTTCTCTCATTGCCCAGCATTAGCTACTTGAATTTGGCATCAAATATGTTGAGCGGTTCACTCCCAGACCGTCTGACCTGTGGCAGCAAACTTCAGTTTGTTGATGTATCTAATAACAGGTTAACTGGTGGATTGCCTTATTGTTTTACTGAATCAGGATATAGAGTGGTAAAGTTTGGTGGAAATTGCTTATCTGTTGATTTACATCATCAGCATGCAAAATCATCTTGTATAGATGTTCCTGTGAAAAGGAAACATTCTGGAGGCAAAAACATGGGAGTACTAGTTGGTGTGCTTGCTGGCATATTTTTCTTCATAGTTCTCTTGGCTTTTGGCCTTGTCATGGTGCGCAAAAGATATTTCTCTCGAGGGATACCGGAGCAGCATTTGTTGCACAAAGCAGAGCAGGATAAATCAGTGGCAGGATTCTCCTCTGAGATCTTCTCTAGTGCAAGTAGGTTATCTTCTAAAAATATTCTGACCAGACATTGCAGAAATTTGGCTTTAGTTTGCATAATTTAGTCTAACATGATCTTCAGAGTTTGTTGATTGATTTCTAAAGAACTTCTTAAAGGTAACCGTATCATTTTTTACTTTGCTCTTCAGGGTTTGTTTCCGAAGCTGCAAAATTGGGTATACAAGGTCTCCCAGCATGCCGGTCATTTACACTAGAAGAGTTAAAGGAAGCAACAAACAACTTTAATAACTCTTCCATTTTGGGCGATGGTTCTTACGGGAAGGTATAATGTCTAAAACTTCCAAATAGTACATTTTTTATAAGTGTTTTCAGCAAAAATCACAATGGTGATTCCCTTAGGTATTATGAAGCTATCGATCATTATCTTGTAACATTAATGGTGTGATTATCACAGGCTTGCTAGGATTAATAAAGGAAGTATAGGGAAAATGAAGTAGAGAACCAATAGCTACCGTTCATGATCCAATTTTAGACAAATGCTTAGCTGAATTCTCATAATGACCTCAGGTTCTTGTTTTAATATTTTTGTTGTTCAATCCAGCAGTTGAGTGTATTAGTCCCATGCAAGACATGCTCTAAGTGAGAAGCTTCAATTTCTGATAATCACACGAAATAAGTGTTTTTTCATTACACAAACCTCATTTCTGTGAGCTTGTGGCTGCTCGCCAGTTTCATTGGTCTTGACATATGTGCAGCTGCTAATGCTATGCATGCTACTTGTGGCACTCAAGCTGTGAAACTAAAGGCAAAAATTCCATAGTAGATATGCATATACAGTATATAAATTTATTTATCATGGATATTCGGGTATATTTTGGTAACGAAATCAATCCAAGGTCTTATCTCTTGATCACCGAAACTTTTAATCGTTCCAGATCATTTTTTTATTTTTTTTTTATCATTCCTCCTCTTTGTTTTATCAGCTTTACAAAGGAATATTAGAGAATGGAACCCAGGTTGCTATAAGGTGCGTACCTTCATCAAAGAAATATTCAATGCGAAATCTTAAACTCAGGATGGATTTGCTTGCAAAGCTTCGCCACCCGCACCTGGTTTGCCTTTTAGGGCACTGCATTGATGGTGGGGGACAAGATGATTACAGAGTGAACAAAGTCTTCCTCGTATACGAATATGTTTCTAACGGCAACTTCAGAGCTTACCTCTCTGGTAATTTCTGGATAAAATTTTGAAGCAATCTTCTTAGAAGTGATTGAAACTAATTGCCAACGATTCAAAGGCATGATATCCATGCACATCATGCAAACATAGAGGAAGCTTGACTTTCTTGGTATCCCATTTTGACCTTCATTGCGAACCATCCTCCAAAGTTACTCTTATATATAACTCGAAAATCATTGACATTCGCAAGAGCCAGGCTTTTTGAATTTTATATGTTGCGATTAGTATAAACTTGTACATTCTAAGTTGGCCCTGTTATATGTGTAGAGGACAGTCCTGGAAAGGTTCTAAACTGGTCAGAGAGATTGGCAGTGCTAATTAGTGTCGCAAAGGCTATTCACTTTTTGCATACTGGAGTTATTCCTGGTTTCTTTAACAATCGATTGAAAGCAAATAATATACTGCTCAATGAACATGGGATAGCAAAGTTGAGTGACTATGGGCTTTCCATCATCTCTGAAGCAGCTGGAAATTGTGGGGTAAGCTCCTTAATTATATATCAAATGGCTAGTCTTGCAATAAATTCTTGATTGAGTGGATTATAAGTGTGTGACTTGGGGTTCTTATGTCTGCAGGAAAATGGGGAAGAGCCTAAATCATGGTAAGAATTTTCTTTTATCACAATATCACCGTGATATGACCCACTACGATCCTGTTTCAATTTGTCATGTTTCAGAAGTCATGAAGTGGTTTGAACTAACTTGACCATAAACAAATTACAAATTCATTCAAGGTAGCTGATGTGAGAAAAACCCCACAATGAGCAATTTTATGAATGTCCATTCACCTTGATGTAGTTACACATACCCATGCATAGATAATTACCTACATGTAATCCATTTTTTCAGGCAAATGTCAAGATTAGAGGACGATGTTTGTAGCTTTGGATTCATATTACTTGAATCACTCGTTGGACCTTCAGTATCTTCCAGAAGAGACAAGCTTGCACTAGATGAATTGGTAGGTGCAGAAACTCTGAATTAAAGCAGATCATGTATGCAATGTTTATTGATTGAGGACTAGTTATAGCTGTGCTTATGTCCGCTGAGCTATTTCCCACACTTTTAATACATGCTTGATGGTTTGAAGTTGATGACAACGTATTAGACATTGACATCAATATTTCATTTTTCAGGCATCTTGTAACAGCCAAGAGGGACGTCAAAAATCATTAAACCCTATTGTTCTGGCCACAAGCTCACAAGAATCTTTATCAGTTGTGATTACGATAACCAACAAATGCATTTGTTCTGAATCATGGAGTCGACCATCATTTGAGGACATTCTTTGGAACTTGCAGTATGCAGTTCAGGTCCAGGCAACAGCAGACGGTGAACAGTTTCGATGAATTGTATATCAGTTGCTCCAAGAAATTGCCTCCCCGTCTTTAGCATCCTTGAAAAGTTTGTTTTTCACTGAGGTGGTAACTGTTATAGCACTTTAAGCAGCTTATCTCAATTAGATCATCTATAGTTTATGTACATTGTAGAGACTAACCGAAGATCAATTAGTAAGGAAGAAATTTACCTTTCAGATGGCGATTATGATTCATTTTTGGTATCTTACCATTGTTGGTAAAAGCTGCAACATATATCAATGTTTTGGGAAGTTTTATATTACTCGAGGAGTAACTACTACTACCCTATTTCACTCAGAGTATACTGCTTTGATGTGCCATTTGGCAAACAAAACCAGATTGGAGTCCGAATGCCGAAAACGATATCTGCCAGAGGAAAAATGATTTGCAAAACACACCAATTTTTACAAAGAGAAAACGGCAACGAAAATAGTAGTTACCAGAGCTAGATGGCTACAGCAATGTATATGCGGATACGGTGCCAAGAGTCTCGATGAATTAATTCAAAATGACTACAATGCTGTGAACACAGAAAAAGTTTCCGATGTAATTTGGTTTTACTAGAGATCTAACAGGTTATTATAACAGGCAAGGCAATCCCATGATGCTTACAATTTAATATAATGGCTTTACAGCAATTGAGTTTTGACCCTGCTAAATTTACCGATGGTGAGTTTAACGTGGACAAATTTCCCCAGGGGTTTCATTCTATTGTCGAGGCGGGAAAGGCCTTTTCTGTCATACACTCTGGAGTTTAGAGCTCCATGGAAAGTTGAAAACCAAACCAGTAATGTACTGCACATATCCGTGATTCCACAAGAATATTGATCTTCTCATATTAAACAGTGAAAGACTACATATTTACAGATTTGAATCATCACACTGCTTCAGTACGCTCAATTAGAAAGCAAAAGAGTACGTGCAAACTTGCACTTCCCATATCATTCGCTACGGAAAATCCTCCTAGTTACGCTATTCACAGCACTTGTGTTTACAGTAAAGTCGATACCTAAACTAATAATGGGTGATAAGAGTTTTAGAGCAAGCTAGATCTTACAGCCAGTTTCTTTGAAGAATATACAGTATTTGTGTGTTGTAGATGTAGTGCAGCTAACAGCCCTTGCCAATTCTCTGCAGGTGCACTGCCTACTTGAAAGTCAAGAAGCCTTTTCCGTTTCTGGTAACAATCTTCTAGTGGCCTGCTCTGAGGAGAAAAAACGAAAATTAGTGATGAAAAATTCCCACCTTCTGCTTATGTAGAAACCATGCAGCAACTGTACTGATCCTATCAGCAAGAACTGTCTAATACAATTTTTTAGCAGAATGACATCAGAGCAATAGATCAAGAATCGCATCACATCTTTTTTAGCAGAATGACATCAACAAAAATAATCCACACCAAAGGAATACCATGTCATAGGAATAAATCAACAAAATGATAAGGAAGAAGATAAAAGCACAAATATCACCTGTTCAGCATAAGCTTGGAGCTTCTGTTTCCAGGCACCTGCTGCAATGGCAGTGGAAGAGTGTTCTATGAGGTAATATTTAGACCATGCGAGGAGTTGGTCACTTCACAAGATTTGAGAAAAGAAACTACCTTGTTGTTGTTTCACCAAGTAATCATCAGTGCATCTAAAACCCACAGCCAAATCAATCTCCACAAGTTGATCAAGAATCTCCTGTGCAAATTTAAAAGAAAATGATAATAGATGAGATAAATCAGTGCCAAGTAGTGTTGACTGTTGAGTCTAGCAAATTTGTACTTAATAGCAGCGATCCAACCAAGAACAGAATCCCAGCAAGTGCAGAACACCAGAATACTAAATTCAACAACATAAACAATCTTTCCTCTATGCTAAAAAAAAAACCTCCAAGAAAAAAGGTGTTTTTAGCATCCAAATGACAAACAATGTCTAGTGACTTATCTTGCAATACAAGGACAGGGCCAGCATGCCACGCAGACATGAGGGGCTCCGCCCAACCTCTCCCCCAAAAACATTTGGCCCCTCTAAAAATTGATTGTTCTCCTTTTCAAGTCCCATAATATCCTAATTTTCATGAATCAATCAAAAGAATCCATTTTATGAAAATGAAGAATTACAACTTGGAACTGCTTGCGAGGAATTCCATCCAGAACAGTTTCACCATTGAAATACGCTGTGTCAGCCATGGTGCCAAGCCGATTGTGTGTCGGGGCAGCTCGTTATAGGAGTAGTCCTCGGGGTCCAGCTTTGCCTGCAGTGGTGAAAATCTGCTCAGTGTGATGTTAAACAGGTGGTAAAGAGGCGGCGCTGCTGCTTTGTCGGTGAAGAGAAAGCGGCTCAGCGTGATCATGGCGGAGGAAAATGTCGCGGAGCTATGGAGGCTTTAGATTTTCAGTGGGAGAGAAATGGCGGTGGGTTTTAGACTGAAAATTGTTGCATCAATGAGGATCGTTTCCTAGTAATTTATACTTGGAAATCATTGAAGATTAACCAGGGGATTGTGATATCTTCTCTTGTGGTGGTGGACTTTCGATCTTGAGCTTCTTGCTCTTTCCGGTAGTAGGTAAAATCGTTTTCAGTAGAATCTGCATCAAGTCGAGCAAATGAGATTGCTAATGCCTGTTCATTTCCACGACATGATTTTTCATTCTTCTCGCCCATCTCCGATGGTCCATGCTTGTTTCTACCCTCATTTGCGAGGCTGCAGGTGTCTGTTCTTGCTGGTTGCATTCCATAGCAGAGAAATAAGAACGCTTCTTATGCTACTTGTACATATCGACGAACATATAAGAAATAACAAAATAAATAAATAAATTATATCACCACTCTTTATGATATCGTATAAGATAGCAGATATTTTTGTCTATCACTGCAATCTCTTGCAATTAATATAGTGTATGATCTCTGTATGCAAATGCATCTTCTTTCATTATATATGCAAGCAACATGCAGCATGAACATACTAGATAGGAGAGAAAACAGACCTCCATTTCAAATATTTGCTGATCCAATGAATTGGTTCTTCTGAAATCTACAGAAGTCTGATGATCCTCGGGGGAGAACATGCTTGAAGGAGAGTGAGAGTTCCATTGGATGAGTTGGCTGGCCGAGGACACTTACCAAGCAAAGAAACACGGAAGTGATTCGAAACTCTTCAATGGCTTGATGCAAAATGCAGCATCGACTGTGGAATCACTATAAGAATGGTTACTGCCCCTGCTTACAGATTAAAACGATTGATATGAGAAAGCACAGGATCGAAAAATTTCAAAATCGCAACACTTTCTGTAATTCCAGTTCGAGTAACCGCTAAACAAAATGGAAAAAAAATATTTTGCAGTCAAATGTCAAGAAAAAAACAGAAACCTCTAATCCAAACCACTTGATGAGAAATCCGTGCAAGATGAAAAGCTTTTCATTCTTTTTAGATCCTCCTTAAATTGGTAACAGAACAGGACAGTAACAAAAAGGACAATGAGTTATCGAATTTGAGAAAACAACAAGGGTTATGCTCACCTTTTTTATTGTTAAATCTTCGTATGATCAGCTGATTAATGACATCCCAGAGACAGACAGTGCAGTCCTCAGAAGCTGATACCAGAAGAATTGACATAAAATATTTTGATGTGCCAGAGACAGACAGTGCAGTCCTCGGAAATATTTTGCAGTGCCGCTGAGCTTGTAGATCTGTGGCGAGGGCAGAAGAATTGACATAAAATCAATTTCTGATAACCATTAGTTCTCGTAGAGGTCTCAGCTACTTGAGAACTATTGCTACGTGAAGAAAGCTTTGTCCTTTGTGAAATATTGTTGTCAAAGACTCGAAATGGTCTTCTCTCTCAAAATGGAAAACAAAACCAAGGCCGAACAGGCATAACTCTACTAGCATCAGCTAGGAGCAAAGGTCCAAACCAGGAGGGGTCTGCTGACTGGCAATCCACAACTTTGTCTTCTTGATTAATGATGATCGATCACCAAGCTTGAACATGAAGACTATTCCTCTTGAACGTAAGATCTTTTGATGTGAAAAAAGTAAAGTTCCTCAAGTGGTATATATATGTTTTTTTTTTTCTTTTTTTCTTAATCATTTTCAGACGTTTTTAGGAAGATTAAGACCAATTTAAGAAAAAAGAGACATACCATCTAGGAAATATTTATCCTTTTCATATCAAAAGGTCTCTCACGTTCATACTTCTACATTTGCAATGCTTTTTTTAGCCGAGTAATATTGCAGTTTAACAGTGTTTTTTAAAATTTTATTTATTTTATTTAAGTTTTAAATTAAATTTTTTTAGTAATTTTTTATTTTTTTATATATTGATATAAAAAATAAAAAAATAAAATTTTAATATATTTATAAATACAAAATATTTTAAAAAACTCCATACAAGTTATAAGACCACTGAGAATGTTTCTATAGTGTTTTGGGTTCTAAAAGTGTTCATGACAACATGATTGAGTTCTACACGAGATAACATGCTCGCGCGCTGCCGCGGGCTTATAAAACAAATACATTTGATAGTGTTATAATTGTGAATCAGTGCTAAATCAGTAATAGAAATTAAAGGTATGATGAAGCAAATATTTCATGATGAAAAAAAAAGTTGTGTTGGTGATCCAAAACTTAGAGACTGAACAAAATGATTTGTAGTAATTTACAGTGTTTTGTGAGGAAAGATACAATGTTTTCGCCACATGATTTAGCTTTTCAGTTAATAAAAAGAAAAAAAAATTACAAAGCTAAATTCTCAACCAACTTAATATTAAAAAAAAAACCAACAAAGATAATTTTGGAAGGAAAAAAACCCATAAGAAAAAACATTGTAGCAATTGACAATGTTTTGTGAGGAAAACTATAACGCTTTTTCCAATAAAATAAAATAAAAAACAATTTAGAGAAATA
>Ga0307517_10008403_pt1 | contig 14815 bp, 13 predicted proteins | sample 23_EM_MG_FD_194515 | JGI IMG/M metagenome (GOLD analysis project Ga0307517, IMG submission 194515) | Populus trichocarpa ectomycorrhiza microbial communities from riparian zone in the Pacific Northwest, United States - 23_EM | ecosystem: Host-associated > Plants > Roots > Unclassified | place... | reverse complement strand
TATTAAAATAATATATTTTTTTATTTTTTAAATTTATTTTTAACAAGATCACATCAAAATAATTCGAATTTTTTTTTAAAGCATATATTTTTTTTAATTATGTTCAAAACGCAAAACACAAAACAAGAAAAAGAAAAAAGAAAAAAAGAGAAGTGAAACCTCGGACAACAGATGTTGTTTGTAACATAAAACTTGCAAACACAACACTCTTACCTTCATATCCTTTATCGACCCCAAATCTAATCTCTCCCTCTTACTAACAACACTTACGCATCTCCTCTCGCTTCCACTTTTACCGCTTTCTTCTCTCTCTCTCTCTCGAAAAAGAGAGGAGAGGAAAAAAAAGAGAGAGCTTGTATGTAACTTTGTTATGGGCACGTGACTGAACTTTAACTAGGTTTTGAAGTTCTTAATTCATCAACGTTAGTAATCTTTTATCAAGCTTTTTCGTTTTTTTTTTTTGCAGTTAATTGACTGGAAATGTTAAAGAATTAGCTATATAAGGGTAAAATTACTTAGCAAGTGGCAAGAGTTCTTTTTCATTCACGTGTGTGTATTTCTACATTAGAATTTTTGGAGGGTTTGTTGACTGCCCTTTTTCAGTTGAATGTGTAGGGTTAATGGGCTCATCTTAGATTTTATAACCATGGCCTTTTTGTTAGTGTTTTTTATTGTTAAAAAGATTATAAAGTGTAAAATGTGAACCTTGAATGGAATGATTGAAATAGCAAAGGACCAGTTTTGTTTGGGTAAAATTTTGCTGCGCATATCTTGATAATTCCTTGCCATTCATGTATATGCATTGATACATTCGAGTTTTTTTTAGGTTTTGTCGAGTGCCCTTTTTTTGCTGAATGTGTATGGGTAATGGTTTTATGGCAGATTTTGTAATCAAATTCTTGTTTTTGGTGCTGTTTATGATTTTATGTGAACATAGTTTCGTTGTTTTTGCAGTACTGCAGGAGCTAGTAGGAGCAAGGAGCTACAATGTATGCAGGAATAATTAAGTGTAGAAATCCGAGATGGGGTTCTTTCTTTCATCCATCAAAGCATTTCATTAGGCCAAACTGCCAGGACCGGTCTATGAGCTGTTCAATAGTAGCGAGGGGCCCTTTTTTGCATGCTGGTTTCATTAAAAGAAAGCTATTATATTCACTTTCATCAAGGAGCATTGCCTTCAGAAATAGTGATGGTGGTTTGCTTAGAAGGTCTAATACGTGTTGGACGGATATTCAATTCCGTGCATGTAGTTCAGGATCGGATGGGAGGAATACGAGTGAGGATAAACATGCCCCGGTGAAAGATGGAGCTAGCTCTGATAATGAGAAAACCCGGCAAGAAACAGTTAGTGAAGATGCAAAGCACTGTGATGCACATGCTCGACTAGGGGAACAAGATCAAAAGGAGTGGCTTCATAATGAGAAGCTTGCTATAGAAGCTAAAAAGAAGGAATCTCCATCTTTGACTAGAAGAGAAAAGTTTAAAAATGAATTCTTGAGGAGAATTGTTCCATGGGAGAAGCTGCATGTTTCCTGGGATAATTTTCCGTACTACATCAAGTAATTGCCCCAACTAGTCTCTGTTATTTATCACCAGCCTCTTTTTTTTTTTTTTTACTCTTAAAAGTCACTAGGTTTGGCTATTACTAAATCACTCAGTTTGGGAAATTCATTAATGATTTATGTTCTCTTCTAGTGAGCACACCAAAAATACTCTGGTGGAATGCGTTGCTTCCCATTTGAAACATAAAAAATGCACCACTTCCTATGGGGCTCGTCTGACATCTTCGAGTGGGAGAATTCTGCTCCAGAGTGTTCCAGGTTGATTACCAACCAACTGTTTTAAAACGTGTTTGCTGCTTTGTTTCATTTTTTGTTTTATATTCTTGAGTCCTATTGGTAAAACAAAAAATGAGCTTTTGAATCAGTTAGCCATGTCTTGATGCCATCTACAGGAACCGAGCTTTATCGGGAAAGAACTGTTAAAGCACTGGCACAGGATTTACAGGTTCCCCTGCTGGTGCTTGATAGCGGCGTTCTTGCGCATTATGTAAGATTAAGATAATTTCTGGATATTTCTGTATTTCTGATATCCAAACTAAGTTTTAGTGATCATTATTTTGATCTTGTACCAGGATTTTGGAGATGATGAGTGTGTATCAGATGATAGTGCAGAAGCTGTGGAGGATGGTATTTCAGAGTCAGAAGTTGAGGATGAAAATGACGCAGTCAATGAAGAGGAGTGGACAAGCAGTGTTGAGGCTAAATCAGATTTTAGTGATGATGATGCAGTTGATGTAGAGGCAACTGCTGAGGCAGCCCTGAAGAAGCTTCTTCCCTTCAGCCTACAAGAATTTGAGAAGGTATGTTTTCTAAAGTATCAGCTGTCTGATACAAGGTATTTTACCACTCACTGTTTGTTGCAAATTGGAGGAATGGAATGGAGTGGATTAGGAAAATATTCTGTGAGATGCTAACTTGATCTCATCAACACTAGGTCTTGAATTGGGGATAATATAGTGACTCGGAAAGCAGTTCCACTTGTTTGATACAGACAAGAATGTGTGAAGGAAGGAGACATGTGATGATGATGTCAGAATGATGCTTTTGATGTTTTAATATGCTTGGCCATTGGTTTCTGATTCCTTTTGCTGCTATGGACCTTTATGAACTTATGGCTGCTGTCAAATTTTTTCAATTAAAACTTATGGCTTTCTAATTTTTCATAATTAATTTTTATTTTGTGGATTGTGGACAGCCGTGGCAAACTGTAAATATTTCCTAATTTCTGGTTATCAGAATTTTTATTTTTTAATGAAGAGCATGGTAGACTTTCTGATTGTGTATTCATATTATGGCAGAGAGTCTCTGGAGAATGTGACAGTTCCTCTGAGCCCTCAAAGAATGAGGCTGAAGACACTTCTGAGACCCTCAAAAAGCCACTTAATAAAGGTAACTTTTTTCCAACTATCCTTACACTGTGCTTTTATTTATTTTCCATTTTAGAACTATGCTCTGTAACATGTTTTTTCCCTAATTGCCAATGTATTCCTTCACTAGTTTCTGTTTTTCAAATAAGTGCAAACATATTTCTTTGATAAGCTTTGTTTCCATTCCTTTGTATTTTTTAAGGCAGTCCTTGCAGGTTGGTTTGTGGTGGTAATGTTTCTAGTAGTAGTAGTAGCTACTGCATGTTTTTGAGTGAAGATGCTCTCATGGCCGTGCTTGGATTATTTTATGTTATGATGGTTGTTGAATTCTGATGGTTTTCATGTTCAATTTGAACAAATTTAAATAGCAATATTTACAGTATTATTGTGTTATTGTTGATTTTACGCATTTCGCATTGCTGAATTTTTTTTTTAAAAGGAAGTTTGACATTTTTTTTATGGTTTTCTCCATTCATCCATTTATCTTGCTTTGTCATCTTTTATTAGGGGATCGGGTGAAGTATGTGGGGCCATCCATACGCATTGAGGCTGATGATAGGTACTATTTCTTTATCTCCCTTTTGTCGCATTTAAGACATAATAGATCTTTCCTCATTTTAGGCATTAGCAAAATAGAAATTTCAATGTCATAATTAAATATTTTCAAAATGCATACATACAAGGATGCAGATCATTCAATGATCTATTGAAGGACCTGTTACAGATCTAAGAGTTTGACTCGCTGCTTTGCTAGACATTATATTTGTTGCTTGTGTATGTGTGCTGTTCTTAACAAATCACATGCTTTCTAAAAGAAAAGAGAACCAAAATAAGGGGGAAAAAAAACTAAAAAAGAATAAAGACAGGAAATTGTCCTGACCATGCATACAAAATACAAATTGTTAGATGCAGAAATACAATAACAGTATTCAAAACAAACAAAACCACTTATTTGCGAAAGGCTCAGATTTGAAAATAAGATGGTGGCAATCAAATGATTGGTTTGATACATGACTATTAAGACCACGGGTATCATGGTCAGAGGGTATTCTGGTCATTTTTTTTTTAAAAATCATTGTGCTTAACCTCATCAACCACATAAAATTTGACATCACAGGTTTATATTGGGGAAGATACCTATATCTGATGGTCTGAAAAATGCTTATACCACTATCCGTGGCTGGTGGGTCGGTTAGTTGTCCTGTTGTGCAGAACCAAACCACATAGATGGCACTGTTTTTTTTGCTGTTGATAGATGGGGGAAAGTTAGGAGAGGTTGATTGTGGTACAAAAATTAGAACAAAAGAGCTCTCCCCAATCTCTTTACTTGTCTGCTAAGGATATTCCTTTGAAAAAATTTGCACTGAACACCTTGATGAAGTAAAGTAGCTGAAAAAGGCAATGCTTGTTTCAAAAAATTATTGAGCTATACCCAATTCAAATGTGATAATTATTGTGAACGTTGATATAGATGACATTGCACTGTTGACATTTTATTGGAGCTGCTTCTGTCCTTGGTGGCTTCATTTTCTGTCAGGATACAATTCACCAAGGCATTTCCTTTCATTTTCTGCTTTCTCTTTTGTGAATACTGTACCACACAGAATTATTTTCTTTGGTGGGCGGTATTACATGTTTCACAGACCTGGGGATATTAGAGGTTCTTACATTTTGGCATGTGCTTCTGCTTTTGTGTCCTGGATCTAGCAATTCCTACTCTGGTCCATTCTAGAGAGCAAGCGTAGATGTTTTGTTATCTTGTATTAAACAGTTAAGTACTTGCATGTTAAATGCCAGTTCCAACTACTCAGCATGGTTCCTACCTTCAGAAAATTCTCCAACTACCCTGCTAATCACGATAAATTTTCTTTTAAAGGTTAATTGTTTGGGATGGGGACCTAACCCGGTAACTTTTGTCAAGCACTTTAAGTATCCACCGCATCTTCTTTTCCCGAAGCATTTCAAATATTCTACACCAGGGATTCCACATATTGATATTCAGAGAAAAAATTAAGTTCAGAGGAACTTACAGCGATAAAGACACAAATATCTACATACTTAACAAATTTAAGCAAACATATAGATGCTTAAGGAGGCTTAAAAACATCACTGGTCATGCTGGTAATACTTGCATGCCATTTTTAACGTAAAAAAAGAAATTCAAGTAATGCATGTTTGCCTACATATAGAACTTTTAGGCATCTGTAGGAAACTGATAATTTCCTTTTAGCAAATTTGCAGCATGTAGATGGATGAGACAACACACAAAGTTGTATAGTATCAGCACTTTTGAATTGATTAACAAAACAGCTTTTGGTCAATATTCATTTACTTAGTTAAGAAACAACTATTGTCCTAGGTAGAGTGGATGATTCTGGTGGAGTTTTCATTGACCAGCAGTGTGTTCTTGGTACACAATTCTAGATGATCATTTGTTGGCGCTGCCCATCTGGTGGTGCTTGCTAGATATAGGTCATAAAGTGGCCTGCTGCTGTCTCAATATTTTGCAGCATTGCTTACCCTGTTTCTTTCAAGTTCAGATGCCCCACGGAAATTCAGAAGCTTTCAGATGTGTTGATTTATTACATTTGACTGTTTGAAAGTGTAGAAAGAGTGGTGAATAAATAAAAAGTCTTTTGCTTTTCTAAGGCTTTGTCTTCTAACACTGAAATGTCAACTTTATGAGGTAGTGCATGATCTTCAGCATATGTTATGATTTAGCCTTACATGCTATGCTTTGGACTCATGTCAAGTGAAACTTGTGATAAGTTATTCTGACCATAAATTATCTTTGCAATAGCTTTAACCAGATATAAGCTCTTATTTTTCTTAAAACAGCATAAGATCACCTTTAGTCTCATTAGACTTACTCATTTACTTGGACTAACAAAGCTAAGAAAATTTTTGTTATAGGCTTTGGAAGAACATTAATTCAATCGACATTAGAGTGCATGCACTTTCATATTTCCTGCGCTCATGACATTGGCAGGTAGAACTTTTGATCAGAGAGCGTTATGTTTTCAGGCCTTTATCAAGTGGTCAACGTGGGGAAGTATATGAGATGAATGGAGATCAAGTCGCTGTTATTTTGGATATTGGTAATGATAACAAATCAAATGAAGGAGAGAAGGATGAGAAACTCCAAGAGCAGCCTGCAAAAGCACCAGTTTGTTGGATAGATGGTAATTCCTTGCATCGGTAACTACTTAAATCGAAATGAGGTTAAAGTTGATTAAGGTCATCAGCTTTATGAAAATTGTATGAGGTGTTCAAGCATCATTTGGATGTTTGAATTAAAAAGCCCAATCTGGAAATTTAAAACCTGGCTTACCCCTTTAACTATATATGTGGCCTGTGTTTGCATGGGTGTAAATAACCGAACTTTGGCTGATGTACAGCTAAGGATATTGAGCATGATCCTGACACCGAGACAGAAGACTGCTATATTGCGATGGAGGTTCTGTGTGAGGTATTATTGTCTGATATTTTCTTTTGCTGTCCATTGCTACTTGTCTTGATTTTGCTGTTAAGATTAATTTTGGTCTTCCCTAATTTGCAGGTTTTGTGTTCCATGCAACCCATTATTGTCTATTTTGCAGATTCTTCACAGTGGTTGTCTAGGGCGGTTCCCAAGTCAAACCACAAGGATTTTGTAAGCAAGGTACAGGAAATGTTTGACCAATTACCAGGACCTGTTGTTTTGATTTGTGGACAGAACAAAGCTGAAACAGGGTCAAAGGAGAAAGAAAGATTTGTAAGTTTCAAAAGTTTATCAAGTTATATGCACCCATACACATACATACACGTTGGAAGCATTTGATTCCCTTTCAATTGTTTTTCAATCTGTGGATAACATTCACTCCATTTTCTTCTCATTTGTATCTTTTTCCTTTGAATCTCGTATTCAACAGACAATGGTTCTTCCAAATTTGGGTCATCTGGCAAAGCTGGTAAGGCTTGCAAAACTTCTAAAATTTTAAGAATTTGAAAGAAAATCTTAAGATTAGTATCATATTTATCAAAGGCAGCTTTGAGCTTTGCTATTGTTTCTATGTAATTAACCCAAAGGTGATTTTAATTTCCAGCCTCTCTCCTTGACGCATCTCACTGAGGGACTCAAAGGGGCAAAGAGATCCAATGAAAATGACATATACAAGCTCTTCACCAATATTTTGTGCCTCAATCCCCCAAAGGTATGACTGTTGTGTTTATTCTGTATTCTGATATGTTTTAAAAAACAAAAAGACGCATGCTGTATTCCAGAGTAACTGCAGTTGTAATACTGTCTTGTTTTTCAAGTTTTTGTTGTACTTTTTCCTTTTTACCTAGCCCCCTCCTCTTTCTTGGGATCCCTTAATGTATGGTTTAGACCTCAATAAGTGTGTATGTGTACGAGTGATCAGTGTTCTACACAAACCAAATGTTAAATTTGGAGCCAAGTAGTTAACCCACACAATTTTATGAAAATGTAATGTATGCCGTTTAATGCCTAGAATGGAACAAAAGTGTTTTTTGCAGGTCTGCCTGTGCTTAAGTAAATGTGCTTTCCTTTGAAGGAAATTGTGATGGTAGCATGTTTTTACTGGGTGTCTAGTGAGATCATGACTGAAGCTTACTTTGAGGTTTAGATGGTAGGGTTGGAACATGAAATCCTTCTTGTCAAACTGCACTGGCTTCTGTCCTGATGAGATCTAGCGCTTTACTATATTTCTGATGTGGCTTTATCTCTCTGTTTTTTTTAATCATTTTGATTGTATATTTTTTTGCCTGCTGCTTACAGGAGGAAGATCTTCTTAGAACATTCAATAAACAGGTTGAAGAGGACAGGAAAATTGTTATATCGAGGAGTAATTTAAATGAACTGCACAAGGTAGGGACTCACTGTAAAAGGTTGTTTCACCATGGCAGTGTTATAGTTGCTTTACTTGTTAGATGGAGTGGACTTTTTAAATTCCAAGTTGCTCTAGGTAATTTGATACCCATGCTTTTGTGCACCATTTGTCTTTGGAATTTGCTGATATAATTCTAATGCAGGTTCTCGAAGAAAATGAGATGTCATGCATGGACCTATTGCACGTAAACACTGATGGTCTGATTCTAACAAAGCGGAGTAAGAAACTGAAAATAACATATTTTTAGCTGATTTCTGCTTATTATCAAACTGTTGGTTCTGTATCTAACATCACAAAATCTGTATGTTGACTGTGAAGTTTTTAGGGAAAAAATGTAGCTGCTCAATTTTACAAATCAAAGTTTAAGGAATGAAAGTTTTCTTCACCAGAAAAGAAGTCTAAATATCAATATGATAACCTTTACCTTTGGTTTTGTAAAAACGTTTACAAGCCTAACTAGTTTGACAAGTTAAACTTTACAAATGAAGGTTGAACAATTTTTTTTTTTTTCTGATACACCTTTTGGATCTGTAAATTGACATGTCATTTTGTTTTGCAGAGGCTGAAAAGGTTATTGGCTGGGCGAAGAATCATTACTTATCATCTTGCCCGCTCCCATGCATAAAGGGGGACCGATTGTCTTTGCCTCGTAAAAGGTATACCTACCTCATGCTTGTATGTTAGTCAAAGTTTTGGGATGTTAAAGCTGATATCTATTCTTTTCATGGAAAGCCTTGAGATAGCAATCGTGAGGTTGAAGGAGCAAGAAACCATATCTGAAAAGCCATCACAGAATCTGAAGGCATGTGTAACAATTCGGTCTTCTCAGTGGTTTGAGAATGTTGAGAGCTTTACATATTATATGCTCATCGCTAATGAATAGAAATATCAGCAGAACGTGGCCATGGATGAGTATGAAAGCAACTTTGTTTCAGCTGTGGTAGCTCCGGGTGAAATTGGTGTCAAATTCAATGATGTAGGTGCTCTTGAAGATGTGAAGAAGGCTTTGAATGAACTCGTCATTCTTCCTATGAGGAGACCAGAACTTTTCTCTCGTGGAAATTTGTTGCGGGTACTGATTTTACACCTAATATGCACAATCCTTGTTAGCCATTTTTCAGTGCGTGATTTTGTAAAGCCTTTTCCAGCCTTGCAAAGGAATTTTGCTCTTTGGACCTCCTGGAACTGGGAAAACCCTTCTTGCCAAAGCACTTGCTACAGAGGCAGAGGCAAACTTTATCAGTATTACTGGTTCAACTCTTACTTCAAAGGTACATTAAGAAATTGATGCTGTATCCACTTATTTAGGTTTAAGTTCCAAGATGTAGACCTTAGCCGTGTTTCACGTTCTCTTGCCTACAATAATCAAGGTCACAAAATTAGCACTGATATGTATAAGTTTGTAGTTTTGTCAGTAACAAATATCTTCTATACAAACGTATTGGGTTCTAAATTCAATCATGATTGATTTAGCTGAGCAGTTTCAGTTTGTGTAGTCATTTGTCGCTCTGTTTCTGCATGTTAATGTTTTCCTGTTTCCTGAGACAGTGGTTCGGAGATGCTGAAAAGCTCACCAAGGCTCTCTTCTCCTTTGCTAGCAAGCTGGCTCCTGTCATTATATTTGTTGATGAGGTTAGTTTCTCCTTTTCAGTGTGGGCGTGCATGTGTGGGTGTGTGCGTGCTCACACACTTGACAATTGCAGTGAAATAAACTGCTGCATTAGCATGAAGAAACCGACTTTTTACTTCTAAATTTAAATTCATGATATGATACCGTGCAGTTTACAATTTTTACCCTTAGTAAAAGGTAGGATGTGAATAATAGAAAAAATCTATTGTAGGACACAAAAAGTATCCAGAAACAAATCTATCTCGCTTCTTTTTCTTGCTATAAAAATGCTAGGGAAATATGGAAGTTATCTTCACAATCTTCATCCTTATCTTCTCTTCCAGTTCCCAATCTAAACCCTTCAATTCCAATGTTGGTGAGGCTTAGATGCAGATGAGAATTCTAAATTTGCAATTTTATTCTTTATAATTTAAATATATGGTTATTGCCTCTTTAAAAAGTTTACAAGAAACAACCTAAAGTCCGAAAACATTTAGGAAATTAAAATGCAATCCAAGATAAAAATAAAAAATATGAAAAATGCTAGGAAAACAACAAAATTGGCTCAAACAACAACTTCTATGCCTAGTTCTTGAAGATCTAACGGCCCAATAAGCGACACAGTAGTTCTTTATAGGAAAATTGTTTGTAAATCACTAGGAAAATTTAAGTCTGGATCAATTGTTGGATCTCCTATTATCTTAGTTTTAATGTGCTAACCTAGTCAGACGTGATAAGGCCTTTTCTTGGGAATAGACCTGTCCTCCTAGTCTATAAAAGCATTTTTTAGGCCATTTACATAATAGCTACTCATAAATTTCACATCTTTACCGAAGTGATGAATCTAGGAATGTCATGTAAACGAACCATCTCGTTGAAGTATGGGTAGGTTATTCAGGATACATCCATGGTCTTTCGACAGGCTATGAAAGGGGTCATCTTTGAGAACCTGTCCACAACAACAAAAATAAAATCAATGGCTCGTTGCGTAAGGGGTAAACCTAATACAAAATCCATACTAATATGCAACCACGAATGGAGTATCATTGTTCACAATTTTAATGATTGGAAAAAGCAAATTGCATCCTTCTCTATTTTTCTCTTCCTTTTATTGCCTGTAGATGTTTGTGTGATGATGAGGTGAATGGTGTTCTGATAAATAATCTTCTTTTCCCTTTTCATTTTCTTCATGGATCTAGGTTTGTGGTCATTTTGACAATATACAGTGCAAACATGGCTTTCTTTTGACATTCCTAAACACCCCTGGATTCAATTACTCTTACATTGGGAATGCTATTTCATTTACTGGATTTTGCATGTGTAGGTTGACAGTTTGCTTGGTGCTCGTGGTGGTTCTTTCGAGCATGAAGCTACTAGAAGAATGAGAAATGAGTTCATGGCAGCGTGGGATGGAATGAGATCAAAAGATAGCCAGAGAATCCTTATCCTTGGTGCCACAAATCGACCATTTGATCTTGACGATGCTGTAATCCGCCGGTTACCTAGAAGGCAAGTTTGCTATATGAATTTGCTTGTCATTTTGAGTATTGCAGCCTATCTGGTGGTTATAGATATCATATTTTCCATGTATCCATATGTTGTGTGCTTTGCTGGTTTTAGAAGTTATATTTTCCATGTTTCCATATGTCATGTCTGCTGCTATTTAAAGCAATAATAATGTTTCTATTAAAATTGTGCTATATCACTGCCTATAGAATACTTGTGGACCTACCAGATGCTGAAAATCGTATGAAGATTCTCAGAATAATTCTGAGTCGAGAAAATTTAGAACCTGATTTCCAGTTTGACAAACTTGCAAATGCAACCGAGGGATACTCTGGAAGTGATTTGAAGGTAATGCAGTAATGGTTGCTCCGAATGTCAAATTTTGAGTTTCTTGGAAAAAATATAGCGCCTTGACCGTGTCAAATTTTGTTTTTCAGAACCTATGTATTGCTGCAGCATATAGACCAGTCGAAGAACTTTTAGAAGAAGAAAAGGTGATTGAGTTTAATAATTTTTTTCACGTTGTACACTGTGCTTCCTTTAATACCGGGGCCTGTGCACACTAGGTGTCTGGTTTTGTTTGAATGCTTATTCTTGGCAGTGTGTTTTGATATTAATTTTGCTCTCTTGCGTTTGGTCACGTCATTTTCATTTTGAAACTAGGGCACCTGTTTGGTTAGCTACAAAAAGTGAATATATATAGTCTTTTCGTGCAAAACAAGTTCATGTTTCTGCCACATTTCCCTTTCCCCTGCCTTTTTGAGAACATATGATCGATGGAAGTTTCCTTCATCAACTATTAATGATTAGCTCAATTTATAAGAAAACAATATAATGCTGGTGTGCAAGAGGTTGTGCCCTATGTAACAAAAATAATAAACTGTTCCTTTTAATATAATTAGTTTTAAGTAATGCTCATTGTTTGTTGTATACAGTGTGAAAATTGTAAATTAGCAGAAATATTTCACTGATTTCTATTAAGATTACACGGCAGAAGTTATCCTGATTCCTGAACTTTAGACCCCACCCCAAATGCACTTGCAAAGCACCTCAGAAATACCTTTGGTGTTTGCTACTGTATCACGTGTGCATCCTGTCCCCTTCCACTGAAAACCTCCCCCCAGCTGCAAACTTTGAATTCTTCGTACCTTTTGTGTTGCCTGAAGTTATTTTTACTTCTGATTTGTGGCCAAGTATTTGACTCTACTCTTTTTCCCTCTGGTCACTTTTTCTACAGGGCGGCAAGAATGGTGCAGCTCCTGCATTAAGAACACTTAATTTGAATGATTTCATTCAGTCAAAAGCAAAGGTAACAATTTGGTTAATTGACTGTTCTTAGCAGTTTGATACAAAGAATAAAGCCAGGCGGTGAAACCATATACATTCTCCTTCATGCTGAGATTATGGAATTTTAATGTAGATTGATATCTATTACTTGTTTTATAGGTGGGGCCTTCAGTTTCCTTCGATGCAGCTAGTATGAACGAGCTGAGGAAATGGAACGAGCAATATGGAGAAGGTGGAAGCAGAAAACAATCACCTTTTGGTTTCTGAAACTACTCCGATCAGGTTTCTACATTAATTTATTCCTGGGGGAAAAGAGTAGGTGAAGAAAAGAAACAAAGTACGCTTTCCCGTTAGTGGAGGATTATCTAAACAGATCCCTCATTTCAACCTTCTGCACATGGTGTGCACTGGGCGAAGGAGGCAGCCTAGGATGATATAATGCAACGTAACATGCTTCCCGTTGCCCTAGTTTACAGGCTACTTTCCTGCCATGTATATTTCCAGAAGTACTGACATCACATAAATTTTACATTTGTATTCAGCGATTCTCATTATTGTAGTCCGAAGTAGCTGGTTAAGCCAAATGCAAACATTTGCAGTGGGCGTCTTTAAATCAAGTTTCAGTAGTTTCCAACAAATTACTTGTGAAAATGATATGTAAATGGCTGTGTTAGTTCTTCAAATCAATGCTTTTAATCTTTTATCGTTACTGCGTAAAATAGTATTAGGCTGTCAGCATTTAATTCATGCAGTCATGCTTCACGTTAAGGATCCATATTCCCGACGTGTAAGCAGATGTTGGATTTCTCCATCTCAATTGTGGGCCAAATACTTGTTTTTCTTATTTTTTCTCTCTGTTGATTCGTGCTTAGATTACCCTTCAATACATTCAAGGGAGTAGGCTTTTGTTTAGGTTTCAGGATGAAGACCTTAGTAAAAAACTTGTGAAACGATGAACTAACCTCCCTTTCCTGTTTTTGTACTCTTAAACTTAAAGATCACTGTCCTCGGTGTTACTTCTTTGCTTGGGATGCAATTCTTTTCCCCTAACAGATACTGTGACCATTGATCTTCTTATTACAGTATCTTTTGTTATGACAAGTGTGAAAACAACATTTATTTTTTGTCATAATATTTTCTGAGATTAAGATTGTATAAAAATAAATTTGTTTATAAGACAGTTTCTTTCTACGGAGAGAACACATCTTCTCCTCTATCAAAACAGTAGGTGAACACCGGCGTAAAAAACTGTCCTACGAAAATCTGAATCGTCGGGAGACTTTCGTCAGCTGGAGATTATGTTATAGAAAAAATGCTGTCAATTTTAATGATATGCTCCCTCAATTTTCTCCATTCATTATTGTCCACAGATAGATGAGGATGGGGAGAATGGTGTTTCGATAAATAACCTTTTTCCCTTTTCTTTTCCTTCGTCGTCTGTGGTCATGGTGACAACATACAGTGCTGCTTTCTCTTTCGGAGTTCATCCTCTTATCAATTGCTCTTACATTTCGTTTGCTGGATTCTGTATGTCTGCAGGTTGACAGTTTGCTTGGTGCTGGGTCGTAGTGGTTCTTTAGAGCATGAAGCTGCCAGAAGAACGCGAAACGAGTTCATGGCAGCATCTTCATGGGATGGATCGAGATCAAAAGATAAGCTAGAGATTAGAGAATCCTCATCCTTGGTTCCACAAAAGAGACCATTTGATCTAGATTTTTCTGTAATCCGCCATTTATCCAAAAGACAAGATTGCTTTTTTCTCCTAGGCGTATCTGGTGGTTTTAGACATCAACCACTCTCCTCCCTCCCTGTGTCCTCTTGTCATTGTCAAGAGTCTTACCCTATTGCCAACTAAAAATAGCCTCATGCCGTACGGAAATTCTGTTTACCTTATTTTATTTTATGAAATAGTCATGTGGCATTAATGGGGCTTCAAGCTCATTGGCAAATACATAAAAAGAAATAATAAAATGAGAGTTCTGTATTATTAATGAAATAGGTCATCTGATCCTTTATAAATAAAGGCCTTTAATCTCACGAAAACAAACTCTCAAGGCACAGTAACTCTACCTAGAAGCTCCCAAGCTTGCAATTTCTCTACATGGACATGAAGTTTCCTCAAGTAATTAAGGATTTTAATAGAGATTGTACACGTAAATAATTAATCAAAATAACTATTTGTCAATGTTTGCTTAATTTCATAAAACTTGTGTGTACAATTTCACAAGAATTAATTCACGATGAGAAATCATTGTTGACCTCCTCTCACAAAATACTCTTAAACTGAATATTACTTTGATTTAAAACAAAAAAAAAAATTAAATTTAGTTTTATTTTTTCAATTTCATCATTTAATTTTATATTTATTGGATATTCAACTTTATAATTTATTTTAATTTGCTTGAAATAAGGTTATCTTAGTCTCATAATCTGGATCACGAGTTTTGCGGGTTAAGCTAGTTGATTCGGGCTTTTTTGGTCCTTTTTTGTAATTGATTTTTTTTCAATTTTATCCTTCAATATTTGGGTTGACTGAGAATTAAACTTCATGATTTGTTTTGATTTTTTTTCTATAGAGTTATCCTAGTCTTA
>Ga0307517_10008402_pt1 | contig 14816 bp, 15 predicted proteins | sample 23_EM_MG_FD_194515 | JGI IMG/M metagenome (GOLD analysis project Ga0307517, IMG submission 194515) | Populus trichocarpa ectomycorrhiza microbial communities from riparian zone in the Pacific Northwest, United States - 23_EM | ecosystem: Host-associated > Plants > Roots > Unclassified | place... | reverse complement strand
GCCGTCAGTAAGATCCACCCGCCCGACGCCTCCTCCCCTGCCTCCACAGCTCCCGCCGCACCCCCCACCCCCTCCGCAGATACGGACTTCCTGTTCATCAAGGCGGAAGACAAACTGGTCAGGCTGGTCAAGGACGATATATTCTTCATCGAGAGTATGAAGGACTATGTAAAATTCGTAACGGCCGACAAGAACTATATCACCTATAGCACGCTGAAGAACCTGGAAGAGAAATTAAACGGCCAGGCCTTCTTTAAAGTGCATCGCTCTTACTTAGTAAATATTAATAAAATAGATGATATAAGAGGGAATATGATCTATGTCCAGGGGCATCAGATCCCCGTCAGCAAGGACCATAAAGAGGAGCTGCTCAAGCGCCTGAACATCTTATAGGCAATTTCATCGGGCATAATTTTCATTCGTCGGAAAGAACCGTCCATTGGTCGAAAAAGTTTCTTTTCACCCCTTTTGCTTTACATCTTTGTATCAGCAAGCAGATCCAATCCAACGAAAACCGCCAATCCAGATCCTGTCCGATACCTATGAATGCTGAACGACTACAAAACCAGCGCCAGCAGATATAGACCGATCCTTTGAAAATGAACAGATCCTTTGAAAGACCACAAGATCTTCTATCCGAAAAACCTCCATCCTTTGAACAACCGGCTATCCAATCCGAAAAACCGGCATCCAAGTTTCCTGTCGAAAGAACAACACGAACCCCCGGGGAAAACTGTCGTCCAAGATCCCTTGAACAAAACTGAGATCGTTGGCCCCACAAAAGTTTGTACCGTCCCGATCCGCCGAATGGCGTAACGGGACGGTTTTTTTATGGCATCCTTACATGCCCGGGAACCAGGGCCTGCCAATACCGGCGCGGAAAGGCCAGGGTACGGACGCCAGTATGATCAGCAGCGCCACCAGGAAGAACCAGAAGGTCTTCTTATGCTTGGCCGCATCCGGGATATTTTTCTTGGATATGCCCCTGCCGACAGTGATCAGCACGATCGCGATGATCATACCCGTGAGGTGCTCGATACCGAAGAACCGGTAGACGGGGTCCTTCATCACCGCGCTCATCCCTATGTTTTGAATGTTCTTCCATCCCCAGGGTCCCGCTATCCATTGATACAAGCCGATCAAAAGGGTACTATGCGCGGAGATCATCAGGAAAAGACCAACTTTCTTATCCCCGTTAGTGAAAGGCCTGCCCTTCGTCATGCCTGTATAACTTTTATAAAGCGCGATCAGCAGCAACAGGAGAATGATCCATCGCAGTAAACTGTGCAGGTGCAGTAGTCCGGTATACATGAGCGTTTGTTTAAATGATTGATTTTCGGGGCCAAAGCTACGACCGCCACCCGAAATGGAAAATTAATGTCTCCGCCCTCCTTTGGAATTTTTTGCAATTTGGGAAAGTCTTCCGGAAATGGGAGTGATCTAAATAAAACACTTAGTTTTTTTAATCTGATTATCAATTGATTACGCAACTGGCACTCCTTTAGCATTTACCCTGTGTCCGAATCCACTATCCATTCGGGAAAACTAATGACCATGACACGCAACTATCCGTTTATCCTGTCCACCCTGCTCACCGCCCTTCTCTGGAATGGCGCACAAGCCGCTACCACCGTCAACGTCACCTCCAATTCCACCTGGTCCGCCAAGATTGGCAGTTCCAGCTGGTATGGCAACTATATCATCAACGTCTCTCCCGGCGTCACCTTCACGATCAACGTCGGGACCACCTGCAATACCTGTACGTTCAACGGCGGCAATATAGATATAGCATCGACCTTTACCTGCCAGGGCTGTACTTTTAATAATGATACACTCACCGACAATAACAAACTATTCTCCAACCAGTCGCCCGGCACCACGTTCACCAATGCCGTCGTTACGCTCACAGGAACCGCTTCCCTCGATGCCACCGGGCCGCTTACCCTGACCAATACGACTTTCAATCTTTCCGGCACCTCCTTTCTCAACAACAACGGAGGCGCTTTCAACGCCACCAGCAGCCATATCAACCTGAAGGGCAATTCCTATTTCAAGGCTACCTCAGGTCCCATCAACCTGAAGACCAATACCCAGATAGTCGCCGGCGACGGTACCTCCCTGAGCTCTGCCTATATCTTTTTCAACATGGGCAATTCGCTGAACATCTATGATAATTCCATCATCAAGATAGCAGGAACGAATAATCACTACGAAAATAACGCCACCTATACGTATCATGGCGCCAGCTCTAATACGACCTTTACCACCACCGGCAACAGTATTCATTGCGGAGCACCCGCCCAGCCGCATCCCAGCTGCAATACCAACTATGTATATGGCTGCGCTACGATCAATTCCGGCGGCGCCCTGGGCTGCACCACGCTGGCTACGACGGATATCGCGCTCTCCGGCGCGGTGACGGACCATCATTCGGTGATCCTTTCCTGGTCCGCCGGGCAGGAGATCAATGCCGGTCAGTTCGAAGTAGAACGCAGCGCCAACGGTGGAGACTGGGAAAAAATAGGAACCCTTTCCGCTAAAGGTTATACGACCCTGACCAACGATTATCATTTCACGGACGCCAGTCCCCTGGGTGGCAGGAATGATTACCGGGTCCATATCCTGGATAAGGACGGCAGAGGCACCTATTCACTGATCCTTCCCCTGACCGTTACCAATACCCTGAAAGAATTCGGTATCTATCCTAACCCCGTCATTGGAAGCTCTTTCCAGGTGAAAGCACCTTCCGCCAGCCCTATTGTCATACATGTCTTTACCCTGGGCGGGCAATCCCTTTATATGAGCTCTCTGCAAGGTCAGACCCAATACAGGGTCAACCTGCCTTCGACGATCCCGCATAACAGCTATATCGTTATCCAGGTCATCGGCACGGAAAAAACACAGGCTTTCACCGTATTGAACCAATAGCAGGACCGGGACCAACTAATCAACAGGAGTTTCTTAGTTTTGTCCCATGAGCCAATCATTAAAAGTCCTTCTCTTTTTCACCATTTGCATGGGAACTTTCTTTGCCGCCTGCAAGGACCCCGAAAAAAAGAACGATGGCAGCGATGCCATTTTGAATCAGCCTCCTTATGCCGTCTATACAGATAGCCTCCGGCAGGCAGGCATGGCATCGCCCAATACCGCCGCCCTCTACCTGGAAAGGGGCGATCTCCTGGCACAGAACAACCTCCACGAGATCGCCGTAAAGGATTTTAAAAAAGCCTGGGAATTACAGCCCGGCGCGCCGGCAGGGCTTCGCTATGCATCTACGCTTTCCATTATCGGAAGAACGGACGAAGCCGTAAAACTGCTGCAGGATTGTCTCCGACGATTCCCGGATAACAGGAATTTTTCGGGTCTGCTGGGAACGATCTACCTTCAATCCGGGAAAACAGCCCAGGCCCTTGTTCTCTATAACAAACTGTTAGAGGCAGATCCTTCGAACTTCGAGGCATGGTATGAAAAAGGATTGTTGCTGCAAAAGACCCGGGATACCGCCGGCGCCCTGGAGGCTCTTCAAAAGGCCTATTCTCTCCAACCCGTCAATACCTATGCCCTTGAGCTCGCACATTTATATGCCGAGAACCGCGATAGTAAAGCTCTTGCATTATGCGACCAGGTATTGGCAAAGGATTCATCCAGGGAATTGGTCGACCCGTTATTCATCAAAGGCATCTATTATTCCAATACCGGTCAATACGCCAGGGCCATCGTGCAATTCGATTCCTGCACCCACCGGGAATATAAGTTTACCGACGCGTGGCTCGAAAAAGGCATCGCCCAGTTCCATCAAAAGGACTACGAAGGGGCCCTCGCCACTTTTAAAATGACCACTACTATTTCCAACACGTATCCAGACGGCTATTTCTGGATGGCCCGCTGTTACGAGATCACGGGGAAAAAAGAGGAAGCGCTGATGTATTATCAGGAGGCCCTTGCCCTGGACAAGGATTTCACCGAGGCGAAGGAAGCGATTAAAAGACTCAGGGCCTGATGAAAATTCCTCTTCAGATCCATCGTCTTCCCCCATTTGTTTGATAACTTTACCCCTATGCCGATAATAGCACCTTCTTTATTAGCCTCGAACTTCCTCCGACTGGAGCAGGAATGTACCATGCTGAACGAAAGCGATGCCGACTGGTTCCACCTGGATGTGATGGATGGCCGGTTCGTCCCCAATATCAGCTTCGGGCTTCCCGTGATCGAACAGCTGCGCAAAATGACCACCAAGACCTTCGACGTGCACCTGATGATCGAAGAGCCGGAGAGGTATGCGGAGGCTTTTAAAAAAGCCGGCGCCGACCGTGTCACGGTCCATATCGAAGCCTGCCGCCACCTCCACCGTAACCTGCAGCAATTGCATGGATTAGGCATGAAGGCCGGCGTTGCGCTCAACCCGCATACACCGGTCGAATCCCTCTGCGAGGTCCTCCAGGACATCGACATGGTCCTGATCATGAGCGTCAATCCGGGTTTCGGCGGCCAGGAATTTATCCCCCATACCTACCAGAAGATCCGCAATCTTCGCCGGATGATCCATGAAAGAGGATTGAATACACTGATCGAGATCGATGGAGGCGTGACCGTGGAAAATGCTTCCGCCATTTTAAGATCCGGGGCCGACGTCCTGGTAGCCGGCAATACCGTATTTAAATCGCCCGACCCCAAAGCCACGATACATAAGCTTAAAAACACCGCCTAGTCAGCCCATGGCAAAGGATCTTCCCTTCACGGCCGTTCACAGCTTGTCCGTCATCTGGTCAAGCACCTGTCCTATCTGCTGGATCCAGCTGGTAGGATGTTCCGGCCATTTCAATTCGTGCCGGCCCAGCAATTCAGCCAGCATGTCATAGCCTTTCATCGCTTCTTTCTCCGACCAGAAACAGGCGATCCACCGTTTGTCCACCTCCAGCCTGGATTGCATGCCGATACCTCCGTTATACCATACCAAAGAACAAGGCAGGCCGCTGAATGAAATGTCCTGTTCCTGCCGCGCATGGTTGTCCAGGAAGAAAAGGGCGAAGAAATGCACGAAACCTTTTACACGTTGACGGATCTGGTCATCCGTCTCGGAAGCCCGCGGCCGGATACGCCATAGATTGTTGGCAGGATAAAAGGGGTCGTCCTGCACCTGCTTATGAACGATGGCCGGAGCCGTAAGCTGCAACAGGATGGAATCGCCGTCCTTTCCACAGACCAGCTCCATTTGCTTCATGGCGATCTTACGGATAAAATAGGTCTTATGGCGGCCATTGGAGAATTGCAGCGACAGCTCGCGGGTCTCTTTATCCAGCTTCCATTTTCCCAGCTGTATGCCGCAACGTGCATTCTCCGTCGCGCAGAAGTCCCTGAAAAGCGCCAGCTCGGGAAACTGCCGCTTATTTTCCGTCGAATCCCAGAAAACGAGGTTCCAGTGGTCTTTATCCGCATCCTCGAATTTCCATACCTGTCCCAGCACCTCCAAAATGGATACGGCGCCGGAGCCTTTTAAGGATAACAGGGTAGTATCCGGGTCGACATTCGCTTTTCCCCTGAAGGAAGAGGTCGTATCCGCTTTCGATCCATTCCGGTCCCTGCGTTGATGCGTCGACCCGCAGGCATATAACAGGGAAAAAGATAGTAGGGGGAGGAGTACCAGTCGGTTCATGCTACTAAATAAGCATAAAATCCCCGTAATTGCGTTTTAAATCCAGTCAAATCTGTTTACTTTCGGTGATCCTAAAAAAAATCTCATTGAGAATCGTACTGCCCGTTCTGACGCTGATCTTCCTTTTATTCATCCAGTCAACACTGGCGCAAAAAAGATCGGCCCTCGTATCCGGCAAAGTATTGGATGAGAATGAGCACCCCCTTTCCGGCACATCCGTTGGAATATTGGGCCGGCAGTCCGGCGTACTGACGAACGATTCCGGCGTTTTCCGTATCAAAGTCCCGGCCGAAAAAGCCTTCGCCCTCGTCTTTTCTTATGCGGGTTATAGAACAGAACAGCGGAATTTCATATTGAACGAGAACGAGTCGGAAAAGATCGTAGTGAGGATGGAAAGAAGCTCGCAGCAGCTACAGGAGGTCGTTATCACCGATCAGCGGGAAAGAAAAGAGGCCGGTCTCGTTAAGATCAATCCTAAAAATGCCATTAATATACCCACCCCTATCGGGGGTATCGAGAGCCTCATCAAGATCTTCGTCGGGTCGAATAACGAGCTTACCTCCCAATATTCCGTAAGAGGCGGCAATTACGACGAGAACCTGATCTATGTTAACGATTTTGAAGTGTTCCGGCCCTACCTGGTGAACAATGCCCAACAGGAAGGGCTGAGCTTCATCAACCCCGAATTGACCCGGAGCGTCAATTTCTACACCGGCGGATTCCAGGCAAAATACGGGGATAAGATGTCCTCGGCCCTGGACATACAATATAAAAAGCCCCGCAGCTTTGGCGGCTCCGCCTATCTCGGACTGCTGGAGCAGGGGTTTCACCTGGAAGGCGTCGGCGCGCATAACAAGCTGACCTACCTGGTAGGGGTCCGTAACCGCACCAACAAGAACCTGCTCTCCAGCCAGGAGACCAAGGGCAATTATTCACCTTCCTCCGCCGACCTGCAGGCCTTGCTGACCTATCAGCTCGATAGCAGGAACTCCTTGGAGTTGATGGGAACGATCTCCCGGACTAAATTCCACCTGATCCCTACTTCCAGCCAGCTGACCTCCTCCGTGTTCTCCCCTTACTTCACGGCCAACCTGGGACTGGATATCTTTTTCGACGGCCAGGAAGCGGATAGCTACCAGACCAATATGCTGGGCCTTTCCTTTTTACAGCAGGTAAAAAAGAACCTGCGCCTGAAATGGATGGTCTCCCGCTTCGAAGACAAGGAACAACAATCCTTCGATATCACCGGCGCCTACCTCTTCGGCGACCGGGACTTCGATAAGACCAGCGCCAGCTTTGGCCTCATCACCAATCCGCTGGGCGCCGGGCTTTATCAGAACTATGCGCGCGACCGGCTGAACATTACCGTATGGAACGCCACGCATAAAGGCTACCTGGACCTCGGCAGGCACTACCTGCAATGGGGGGTCAGCGCAGAAAGGCAGATCGTCGACAATCGCCTGCATGAATGGCAATTGCAGGACTCCGCAGGTTATTCCCTGCCCTACCTTCCTGGTACGCCATCCCTGGACAACGTCGTTATTTCCGCAACGGACCTTTCCATCACACGCCTTACCGGCTTCCTACAGGATAATATCCTTTTCAAGGACAGCAGCGGCTTCACACTGCAAGGCGGATTGCGTTATAACTACAATACCCTGAATAAAGAATTGCTCCTGTCACCCCGCATCGGGTTCTCCTATAAACCCCGCGGGTCTAAAAGAGACATCGTCTACCGCGGCGCCCTGGGCATCTACGATCAACCTCCTTTTTTTCGCGAGATGCTGCGAACGGACGGGTCGATCAATAAAGACCTCAAGGCGCAGCGAAGCTGGCAGGTCGTGGCCGGGCTGGACCATAATTTCAAGCTGGGCGACCGCCCCTTCCGTTTTACCACCGAAGCCTATTATAAGTCCATGACAAGGATAGATCCTTATGACATCAACAATGTACATATCCAATACTTCGGGAACAATGGAGCCAAAGCCTATGCGACCGGCGTGGAATTCCGGCTTTTCGGGGAATTGGTAAAAGATGCCGAGAGCTGGATCAGCCTGGGCTTCATGCGAAGCATGGAGAAGATCGACACTTCTTTCACCACCTATACCCTGGACACGCTCAACCGGCCCGTGGACAGCGCCCGGACAAAAGCGGGCTGGGTAAGGCGTCCTACGGACCGGCTGTTCACCTTCGGCCTCTTCCTGCAGGATTACCTGGCCACGAACAAGAACCTCAAAGTGTTCCTGAATTTCCTTTACGGCAGCAACCTGCCTTTCAATATCCCCGGCAGCCTGCGATACCGCAACGGCCTGGTCATCGATCCCTATATCCGTATCGATGTCGGCTTCAGCGCTCTCCTGCTGGACAGTGAGAAAAGCAACCGCCGCAGCCATAGCCCCTTCCGCAATTTCGAGAATATCTGGGCGACCCTTGAGGTCTTCAACCTGATCGACCGGGCCAATACCATCTCCTATATGCTTATTAAGGATTTCTCCAACACCACCTATGCCATGCCCAACCGCCTTACTCCCCGTATGTTGAACCTCAAGCTGATAGCCCGTTTCTAAGACCGGGAGCCTTCTGACGGGCCGCCTGCCCCTAATCCTCCCGTAACAGCTTACTTTACATGGTTTTACACCAGACTTGAACCCGTCTTCCCATACTCCTCCTTTTTTTCCCAACCGCGGAAAAAGGCAGCCACGAAAAACATTATAACTATTTAACTATCAACTAGTTAACTTTCTGGCAGCATTATAGCAATTACTAGGGCAAACACACACGTATGAAAACTATCCTTACCCAGATTACCCAGATCCTCGCAACGCTGACCACCGTCAGGGCCAATAATGAACTGATGCCACAGCTGATCCCGGTGCGGGTGATCACCAACAATTTTCATAAAAAAGCTAACCCCTAAGCGTAATGTCTACAACGATCACTATGTCCACTGAAATTTTAGTTTACCCCAGTCCCTTCGACCATTTTATCAATATCGAAGTGACTTGTGAAGAAGGAATCGATTGCATCATTCTCCTTGCCGATCTGAACAGCGCCAAGATCATCCGCATCCTCGGAGCAGGGCTCAGCAAGGGCTTCAATAAAATTCCCATCGGAGGCCTGCATGCGCTGCCGCTGGGAGCTTACAACCTCGATATCAAGACCCCCACCGGGGACAGCATATTCAAAACAGAAATTATTAAACAATAGTACGGGCAACCTTTCGACAGGATGAAAAAGCAAGGGAAATGACTGAAAAGTCGTTTCCTTTGCGTTTTTAGGGAAAGACCCCCGCTCTTTTTATCTTTGTCCTATGACAAAGCTTTCCGTTAACATCAACAAATTCGCCACCCTGCGGAATAGCCGCGGAGGAAACAATCCCGACGTCGTAAAAGCCGCCATCGATGCCCAGCTCTTCGGCGCTGACGGCGTCACCGTCCATCCCCGTCCCGACGAAAGGCATATCCGTTACCAGGATGTCTTCGACATTAAAAAGATCATCACCACCGAATTCAATATAGAAGGAAATTCACAGGAACAGAAATTCGTCGATCTCGTGCTGGCCGCTCAACCCGCACAGGTGACCCTCGTCCCGGACGCTCTTGGCCAGATCACTTCCAATCATGGATGGGATACTATCCGCCATAAAGATTATCTCAGGGAGATCATCGAAGTATTCCAGGCGGCAGGGATCCGCGTATCCATTTTCGTTGACCCCGTCATTGCTATGGTGGAAGGCGCCGCTGAGACGGGGACAGATCGCATCGAGCTGTACACGGAAGCCTACGCGCAGGGTTATGGCGCCGACCGGGAAAAAGCCATCGCGCCTTATCGCGCCGCAGCCAATCGCGCAAAGGAGCTGGGAATGGGACTGAATGCCGGTCACGATCTCGATCTCAACAACCTGAACTACTTTGCCCGCAACATTCCCGGGCTGGACGAAGTATCCATCGGTCATGCGCTGGTCTGCGACGCCATTTACCTGGGATATGAGAATACCGTACAATTGTATAAACGGCAACTAACTAAGTAAAACCCCTTTCCAGCCTACTTTACATCCCGTTTTTACGCCTTCGGTATAAAATGCCGCCCGCGTGCAACAACTCTTTCTATATTTGGAAGGAACTACACTGCTTTGTTAACCTGTAAAAAACTTCCACATGAAAAAAACGTCCTCCGCAGCCGTCCTTCTTTTGCTGCTTCATTTCTCCGTCCTCTCTTCTCTTCACGCCCAGCTGACTACCGCGCCCGATGGCGGCAATAAGAAAGCTTCGGTCACGGAACGCATCGGGCTTACCGATATTACGATCCATTATGATCGCCCTGGCGTAAAAGGCAGGGAAGGACAGGTCTGGGGCAAGCTCGTCCCCGCCGGCTATGTTGACCAGGGATTTGGCACCAGTAAGTCGGCTCCCTGGCGGGCAGGAGCGAATGAAAATACGACCATCGAATTCAGCAGTGATGTTATGATCGAAGGGAAAGCTCTTCCCGCCGGCAAATACGGTTTCTTCATTGCCTATGATCCGTCGGAATCAACGCTCATCTTTTCCAAAAACTCCGGATCCTGGGGCAGCTTCTTCTATGATCCGAAAGAAGATGTACTCCAGGTTAAGGTCAGGCCCGAATCGATAGATAAAAGCGTGGAATGGCTGAAATATGAATTCCTGGATGAAAAAGAGAATACGGCGACCATCGCGCTCGAATGGGAAAAACTAAAGATCCCCTTTAAGGTGGAAGTGGACTATATCCATCAGCAGCTGGAATCCTTCCGCCGGGAGCTTCGCAGCAATAAAGGATTTAACTGGACCGCCTGGAACCAGGCCGCCCAGTTCTGCATCCAGCACAATACCAACCTGGATGAAGCCCTTGCCTGGTCCGATGCGGCCATCGGCGCACAATTCGTCGGCGATAAGAATTTCCAGACCCTCTCCACCAAAGCGCAGGTCCTCGCCCTGCAAGGCAAGAAGGAAGAGGCAGATGCGATTATGAAAGATGCCTTACCGCTGGGCAAGATGACGGAAGTTCACCAATATGCCCGTCAGCTGCTCGCACAGAAAAAAGGGAAAGAAGCTTTCGATGCCTTTAAGCTGAATTATGATAAGCATCCCAATGAGTTCACCACGAATATGGGTATGGCCCGGGGTTATTCCGCCGTAGGTGATTATAAGAAAGCCACGGAATTCCTGAAGAAAGCGGATACACAGGCGCCCGATAAGATCAATAAGGATAATATCGCCAAACTGGCGGGATTGCTGCAGCAGGGGAAGGATATTAATTAAATGCATGGAACGCTTTGACAGGGGCCCGCTTACCGGCGGGCCTCTTACTATTTAAGTTTGCCTTGTCCCTGCTTCAAAACAACCCTGTTGAGCGTATAGCTAAAATCCTCATTGCCGACCCTCGGTGTTTTGTCCTCATCCAGGATAAAAAGGACATTTTCATCCCCCTTCCACAAATAGAGATACTTTCCCGGCCTGCCTGTTTCCAGCCGGTAAACTTCGGCGTCGGGGTCCGATCCCATGCCCCTGATAATTGCCCATTTGCCTTCCAACAATTTCTGCCTGTAGGAGCCGCCTTCCTGTTTAACTATGTCTCCACCGCCGACAATGGATAAAGAGTAGGTGGTGGGTTGAAGTTGGAGAGGTTCCCGGTAAAGGATAAGGCTCCATTTCAGCATTTCACAAGGGATGTCTGTGGGCAATTGCAACTGTCCGGCTATTCCCTGGCAGGGCGGCCTTCCCTGAAAAACCCCAAACAAGGAAGGCCCCGTCGGTATGGGCCGGTAAGTGCCGCTGACGGAGATCTTATTGTCGGCAGCAGCCGTCTGTGCTGTTAACGGCTTCCCGTGCAGGGAGCAAAGCACCGTAGCAAATGCAATCAAACTGCTTTTCATACCGGTAGTATTTAAGGATGATCATTTTCGATGGGGCTATTCATTCCTCAGCCGGTTCAGGGTATAGCTCCAGGCAGCGGTCCCCGTCATCAGTCGTAGATCGCTGTCCAATAAATGAAGAAGATCGTTGCCGATCCGTAGAAATGAAATTGCTTTGTCCGTCTTATTGTCCTTTAACTGGTAGATGACCGAATGGGAGTTCGATGCCGTTCCTTTCATGATGGTCCATGGTCCTTCCATTGCAATCTTTTTTCCGCCGCCGATGAAGCCGCGTGTCCCTTGTTTAGCCATTCCGTAGGAACAATGCAATGTATAAGTAGTGGGCGCCTTCGTGGACTTATCCTGGTAAAGCACCAGGTTCCATTTTATGAGCTCGCAATCAACGCCGGCGGGGATCCCGGGTAATGGCCTTGTGCCCTGGCTGCAAGGAGTACTTGCCGTAAAGATGCCCCGTATCGAAGGGTCCTCAGGACTATTTGTTTGCGGGCAGGAACTCGTTATTATAAAAAGTAATAAAGAGACGGTAAAAATGAATCGGCGCTGCTTCATAGATCTCAATTTTATGAAAGCTACGATCCTCTCACCGCCCGTTCTAAAATTTTACACGTAATAACAGGGAACCTTGACAAAGGGGAATGCCTCTAAAAAGATCAGGCCCCGCCGTATGCGCCTAGTTACATCCCAGCAGCTCGCAAAGCTTGGCCTGTAATTCCGCACCACGTAAATTCCTGCCTACGATCTTCCCGCTGGGGTCGATGAGAAGGTTCTGGGGGATGCTTTGAATATGGTATTTCACGGCTACTTCATTATTCCAGAATTTCAGGTCACTGACCTGGGTCCATGCCAACCCATCCTCTTTGATGGCTTTTACCCAGGGATCTTTTGTCTTATCGAGAGAGACGCCCAGAACAGTAAAATTCTTGCTCTTGAATTTTTTATAGGTGGCTACTACATTCGGATTTTCCATCCGGCAGGGACCGCACCAGCTGGCCCAGAAATCCACCAGCACGTATTTGCCCTTAAAGGAAGACAAGGCAACGGCATGACCGGCCGTATCATTCTGTTTAAAATCCAGCGCCTCGGTGCCGATAGCTCCGACCTTCGCATCGGCGATCTGCTTGTGAAGATATTGCCCGAAGAAGCCGTTCTGCACTTTCGGATCGAGTGTATTGAACCTTTTTTCCTGGAGATTGACATCGTCGGACAGCTGACCGAGCACGATGAGTACAAAAGGAGCTACATAGGAAGCTTTCTTATTCTGCAGGAACAGGTCCAGCTGCTGCTGAACGGTATCCACCACTTTCTTATAGGCCCTGGAAAGGCTATCGCCCTTGCCTGCGGCAGCCGGGGAGTTCGAGAGCTGGCTCAACGTATTGAGACGCATGAAGTAGGGATTGAAGGTCTTCTGGAATTCGACGAAATCGTCATTGGAAGGCGAGCCCGTAACGGACAAGGACTTCAGGTCTTCCACGGACCCCGATAGGCTGATCTTATCGTTGCCAATAAAAAGAGGTGCCTTCTTTTTGGCGCTGCCGAAATTCAATTCATAAAGATTGGGTTCGCTCACATGGCCGTTCAGTAAGAACTGACCTTCTTTCACCTCTCCCTGTGCGATCGTATCGGTAGGATTATTGGCATCGGTGATAAAGACTTTTGACTTATCCGTCAATCCTTTCACGGAGCCGGTGACTACCAAACCCGATCCGCCGTCCTGTGCAAAGGAAAAGAAGGGAACTGCCAGGGCCATCCAAAGGAATTTCTTCATACGAGCTTATTTTTTGTTGATCTTTTATAATTATTTTTTAGTGTGGCGCGCCTGTAGAACGTCGATCACGTTCTGCAAATTATACCCTTTTGCATTTAATAGGATCAGATAATGGAAGAGCAGGTCCGCGGCTTCGTCCAAAAAAAGCTTCTCATTCTGGTCTTTTGCCTCTATTACCAGCTCTATGGCCTCTTCCCCTACCTTTTGAGCTACCTTATTGATGCCGGAGGCTAAGAGACGGGCTACATAGGATTCCTCCGGTGAAGCCTGCCGCCGGGACTCGATGATCTCTTCCAGCAAGAACAAAAAATCCTCCCGATGGTTCTCTTCATTCCAGCAGGTATCCGCGCCGGTATGACATACAGGTCCCAGGGGCTCTGCCTTGATCAAGAGGGTATCCTGATCGCAATCCACTGCCATTCCCTTGAATAGCAATAAGTTACCGCTTTCTTCGCCCTTGGTCCACAAGCGGCCCTTCGAGCGGCTGAAAAATGTGACCTTTCCCTCCTCGAGGGTCTTGTTCATCGCCGCCTCGTTCATAAAGCCCAGCATGAGCACTTTCTGCGTCTGGTTATCCTGCACGATGGCCGGAACCAGGCCGTCCGGATATTTATTAAAATCGACTTCCATACTATTCAAATTCTTACAGTAATTCCTTTGGTTTGCAAATATCCTTTTAATTCCGGGATAGTTATTTCCTTAAAGTGGAAAATACTGGCGGCCAGCGCCGCATCGGCCTTCCCGGCCCCGAAAACATCGACAAAATGCTCCATTCTTCCCCCTCCACCGGAGGCGATCACCGGCACCGGCAGGGAACCGGCCAGCTTACCCGTAATATCCAGTGCGAACCCTTGTTTTGTTCCGTCATGGTTCATCGAGGTCAGCAGGATTTCACCCGCACCCCTTTCCACCCCTTCCCTTGCCCAATCCTCGCAGCGCGCTTCGGTGCGTACCCGTCCGCCGTTCAGGTAGACATACCAGTTCCCATCGGCCTCCTGCCGGGTGTCGATGGCCAGTACTACGCATTGACTGCCGAATTCCCCGGCCAGCTCATTGATCAGTTCCGGGCGTCGGAAGGCGGAGGTATTGACGGAGATCTTATCCGCGCCATTCTGCAGCAGCACGCGAACGTCCTCCACGCTGCTGATGCCCCCGCCGACGGTAAAAGGGATATTGATATGATGGGCGATGCGGTTCACCAACTCGCTCAGGGTCTTCCGCTTTTCATTCGTCGCGGTGATATCCAGGAATACCAGCTCATCGGCGCCCTGTTGCGCATACAAGGCCCCCAGTTCCACCGGGTCCCCGGCATCCCGGATATTTTCGAAATTGACGCCTTTGACGGTGCGACCGTCTTTAATATCCAGGCAGGGTATGATCCGTTTCGTTAACAAGTTCTTTTATTTTTTTGACGTGAATGCTACTTTGATACCCAACGTGATCAGCAAAAGACCCGTCGTCCGCTCCTGGATCTTCAGGAAGCGGGGCGATCGCCTCAGCCAATTCCC
>Ga0307517_10008401_pt1 | contig 14816 bp, 20 predicted proteins | sample 23_EM_MG_FD_194515 | JGI IMG/M metagenome (GOLD analysis project Ga0307517, IMG submission 194515) | Populus trichocarpa ectomycorrhiza microbial communities from riparian zone in the Pacific Northwest, United States - 23_EM | ecosystem: Host-associated > Plants > Roots > Unclassified | place... | reverse complement strand
TCAGGGGACCTAAACCTTTCAAATGCACAATCAAGCCACGATCTGAAGATGTAGTAAAGTTGGTGAGGGAGGCTTGTGACAGGGTAGATTGTTGAGTGAGCTAAGGAGGTGTATACTTATGTGAGCGTTGATCCGAACGGACCAACCGCATTGCTTGTCGATATTCGTCCGTACAACTATTCTATGCAGGATTCAATCGCGGCAGCGTCTACTTAGGGTCGTGTGAGCACGCATGTAACCGTAAGCAGAGAACTGACAGCATGCGTTCCGCAAACCGCACAGCTTCACGCCTTTCCACCTTTCCGCCTTATCGCGCACCCCTGATCGGCTTGCTCCCGTCCAGAACGTCATGAAGCAATCCTCTTAAACTTTGTTCACTGACCACTGGTGCAACACCGTGTCTTCAACTTCGCCTACTTTCCACCCGGCCTTTCTGGCCATTCCGTCAGAAGCGCGTCCCTAAACCACCCATTTACCATATATCCTCCACTCGCCGCCTCTCCCCAATCGTCGACCCTTCATATTCGTTTGCCATGGGTCCAGCGACTTACAACGATCTACTCGATGCTCCGGTCATCTCTCCGTTCGGTCGTGGGCTACTGGACCTCCGACACGGTCTCTGTTCTCCTCGACGTTACGGATCCCGTCAGGTACCACCTCGAACGACAATAGGGGACGGCTCGGGCCACGACGCTCTGTCGTTTCCATGCCTCGACTCCCCTGTCTGTAAAATTCGACCCAAAATGCGCCAAGTTGTAGGAGAATAGGAGTCACGAAAGGACACGTGTAGCCAACCAACCACCAACCCAGCGAGACACGAAGCTCGACCAGCAATGTCCCGGTACCGTCGCTAAATCTCACATCCCGACGTTATTCGGCCCCTTTCCGTTCTCGAGGACCTGACCCTTACTGGTGACAACGTGTCCATCACAACGGTCTGTTAAGCTTACTCATGCTACATGTCGACCGCCGAACCTAGTAAACGGTCTTCACTGTCCCTGGTTAAGGGGTGAGCTGTTCTAGTACAATGGCGGTTTTAGGGTTGCTGCTGGAAATCGGTAAGTCTCCCCCTTTTTTCCCTGCCCCCGTGCGGTGTGATACCGACCTGGCTTCTATTCTGTCAGCCCGGGACCTGTAACCCTCGCAAGTTGGATGGACCCCGAGTCGTATCTCGTCAGTCCCGGGATCTCCAAACTGAACCGCGAACAAGGGTTGGTCACACACAACCTATTTCCGATGTACCCCAGTGGCGTGTATCAGATTCCTCGCCTTTTTAGCGGTTCCTTCTGGATCCCAATTCTTCATCACGACCCCACATCATTTGGTCGGCTCTTGCGGGGCTAAATTAAATTCGAAATCACTATGTCGATTGCTTTGGTTTGCTTTGGCTCAGTGCACCAGGGCCAGCTCGTCGCTTATTGTAGCGAGTAATTCAGATACTTATATTTTTGCGTCCGACCCGCTCGACGTTCAGCAGCTCAGTAAGTAACTCAGCGAACCTGTATGGTTTATGTGCCATCGTGACGGTGCCGTTGAGTGCTTTCAGCAAGCACCCAGCTTTTTCCGAAACTCGGACTTTGGACCCCCACGACCTTTTCATTGAGAGTCTTTACATATGTTGTTGTATTGAGTTTTCACAGTGTTGGCGCGCTATATTTCATCGGCGTTCTTTCGGCATTCCCCTGACACCCCAAGGAATGGGTGGCTGTTCTTGCGCACGTCATGTTACCTCATTGATAAGAGATAATTACTGATTTTGAGAAGTCGAATGTCTTCCCCAGGACTACGGGTATTGCCGTTCGTCGAATTAATAACATTCAATGGCGATGGGGGGTGTTGGTATAAGACCCTGTTGCAACCTCCCATCCTCCCCTCCCCCCTCTCTCTCCCTACTGCCATGCTTGACATTCCTGTCCTCAGCTTACTCTTGTGTGGTATTGCGGTCCTCGCTCTCAGGAAGTGGAAGAAACCCGCTTTGTCACACCCACCGGGTCCAAAGGGCTATCCAATCTTGGGGAATGTCCTGGATCTCCTCCAGGACGTCCCTATCTGGGAAACCCTCGCCTCGTTGGCCAATCGTCACGGTATGCTTCCAAGTTATTACGTTTCGCGGAAATGTCCGAAATTGTCTCCCGAAAGGCACGAATATCCTATACTTACGACTCCTGGGCGATGACATGGTCGTCCTGAGCAGTGACCAGGCTATTTCGGATCTGGTTGAGAAACGGTCGGCCATATACGCAGACAGAGTCAGCGGTCCACTCATCTCCACCTTCCGTTCCTAACACGAAATTGCAGCCCCAAACGCCTATGTTGCAGCTGTGAGACAGGGATGCTATTCTACGAAAAAGTTTATTTCCTAATCGCCACTCATTACTGACAGGACTGGGGCGTCGGAGTGGTCATTTGCGCTGATGCCCTACGGTGGACGATGGAGGGTTCGTCGCAGACTTTGCCACGAAGCCTTGAACGAAAGGCTGTCCGGAAGCTTCGACAGCCATCAGTACAAATATACGTACCGTTTCTTGTCGAGTTTGTTGGAGGAACCCGAACATTTCATGCAGGAGGTGGAACTGTACGTTGTGTCCCACCATTTCCGCCCAATTCAGCTGCTTATGTATCCCCCAACTCCCGAAGTCTGCCTGGAGCTGTCATATTGTCCGCAACCTATGGGATCGACGTCAAGTCGAGCGAAGATCCACTTCTCAAGGCATCCCTCGAAGCAACACATGCGTTTGTGGCCGCTACGGTGCCCGGAAAGTTCCTCGTCGATATCATTCCTATGCGTGCGTCCCGGCGCACCTGAACAACACCCGTAAGCAACTGACGGAACCTTGGACAGTACGGTATCTTCCAGACTGGTTCCCGGGGACAGAGTTCAAGGCTCTCGCCAGGAAATCACGCGACAAGTTCCAAATAGCTGTCAACAGTCCCATAGAATATGTTAAGGACGCCATGAAGGTCAGTCTACAGAGAACCCCGAGATTGAATTCTGTTTAAAACTCAAGTGCGATGGTTAGTCCGGTGAGGGGTATTCTCACTCCGTGGCGTCCGATTGTCTGTCTCGTTTGGAGGATCACGGGAAGACAACTTTTGACGAAGAAGTGATACGGGACGTAACGGGTGCTATGTTTGGTGGTACGCTTCTCTGGAATTCTCACACCATTTTCCGTGTTTCTCATAGAGTGTTGTAGCCGGAGCCGAGACAGTGCGTTACTTTGCTGACCCCGCGTTTAGACAAGATTTACGATACAGACGTTTCTCTTAGCGATGGTCCTCAACCCCAGGGTGATGGAGAAGGCGCAGGCGGAACTGGATCGCGTCGTCGGAAAGGGCCGCCTTCCGGATTTCTCGGACTGGGATGATTTGCCTTATATCAATGCCATTGTGAAGGAAGTCATCCGGTGGAATCCACCCCTCCCTATCGGCGTCCCAACCAGAGTCACACAGGACGACGTATACCAGGGGCATTTCATCCCGGCAGGAGCAACCATTGTCCAAAACATCTGGGCGATTTGTCGCGATCCGAGCATCTACCCCGACCCAGAAACATTCAATCCGGACAGGTTCCTGAAGGACGGGAAAATCGACCCATCGGTGCTTAACCCTGAAGATAGGGTTTTCGGTGCTGGAAGGAGGTAAGAGACACGGTTCACATCTCCCTGGATAGCGAATGACTGGATTGGTGATCCTCAGGATCTGTCCCGGCCGACACTTTGCTCTCCGTACTTTGTCCCTTGTCGTCGCTTGCGTACCTGCTGTGTTCAACATTAAGCCTGCCCTGGACGAGGACGGGAATCCTCAAATTCCCAAAGCCGAATTCACCAGCGGTTCTCTCGTTCGGTATGTTTTTGTGGGGACATCGGTTCGCGCGGTAGCAATGTAACTGACGTCATATCAGGGGACCTAAACCTTTCAAATGCACAATCAAGCCACGATCTGAAGATGTAGTAAAGTTGGTGAAGGAGGCTTGTGACAGGGTAAATTGTTGAGTGAGCGTAAGGAGGTGTATACTTATGTGAGTGCTGATCGCGGAGCGACCACTCTTCTGTACGACTATTCTATACAGGAGTTGATTACGGCTGCGTCTACTTAAGGTCGTGTGAGTGCGCGTGTGACCATAAGTAGAGAGCTGATAGTACGCGTCTCACAAACTACGCAGCTTCGCGCCTTTCCGAAGTACCGCGGCATTACGTTCAGAAGGGGTTGTGAGGACAGTAATCACAGTCGCGCCGAGACTATCCCGGGAACGGAAAACGTCCGGGGTTGCAGTGCAAATATGGATAGGAAACGAACAACGTCGAGAAGAGTCAAGTGCGTCGACGGAGCAAAAGAAGGAAGAAGCGTATCAAAACGCGACCAACAGACAATACGATGTAAGAGACGAGAGGTGGAATGATGGGACTGAAGACATGCTAAGGGGGGAGGAAACCGAAAAACACCATTGCACGAGTACACGCGTTGCATTACATTGCGGAGGGTGATATCTACAGCTTTTGAGTTGGTTTGTTGCCAATCGGAGCGTAGGGAACAGAGCGCCAGAGATGGAAATATCAAGTTCCGTTCCGTCGGTGACCTTGAGTCGTGGAGGGAGACATTCTAGAATCCTCAGAAATCTTCTGCGTACCATTCTCTCTCCCGGTTCGTTGGTCATGCCGTCGCAGTGATTGATGCGGAAGTGGAAGGTTAGGTCTAGATTTTTTTTCCCGCGTCGTGCGGTTGAGCTAAACGACTCAACGGCCCGGAAAGAATCTTCGCCCCATTCCAGACTCTCACTCATCCTCAAGCCATCCCACGCGGAGCCCGTGATGCTTTCATCCTCATAAACTTCCAACCCCGTTTATTCCCTTCCCCTTCCCGAGGACCTGACCGGCGATGACGTGTTAATGGACAGCGACAGATCTCACCTCGGTTTATTGGGCCTCTCGAGGCTACTATGTTCGGAGGGATGAGGAATACTACGCGTCGACTACCGGACCTACCAAACGGCCTTCACCATGTTCTTGTGGCTTCGGGGGGAAGACCTTCAGTGGATGATGGAGTTGGTGACGATATTCTTGAATGTCTTGATGTCACGTATGACCTGACCGGTACGTTCGTTCATTTTGGTTCCACGCTGGGGCTAAAGCGTACCTTCGTCTGTAGGTGGCCTGGCCCTGCCTCTCGAAAACGACACGATACGATACGGTTTTCGGCCCGCACCACTGAGAGCCGAATAGGTCACCACACCCAAAGACCGAGATCTCCGTCAAGTCTCGATCTACGTGCCACCCTACGGCGATATCGGTGCCGGGGTCAGGCAAATCCTCGGAGAACGAACCCCCGGAGAACGAATTTGTGGGTAGTGGTTAGACACCGATCGCCGCCTGGTCCAATTCTGGGAGTCGGGTTCGATCCCTCGACAGTGCCGTCCAACTTGGGGGATCACCTTATCCCCCACGATATCCACGACCTAAGGCTCCCTCCAAACGTTTTCCATATGCACCGACCGGTTCCGCGACCAGTCAAGAACTCTCAGGACGAGTTCGCTGAACCCCCGAAGTCGAAAGCACATCTTTCCCATTATCCGATTGTGACCAGACAGGCCGAGTCGCTGTCGCTATGTCCCGAGGAGGGCCACTTCGACAACCTTCCTGGAGTATCCAAGATCATCTCGAGCCGGAGGGGTGTGCCAGATTTCCTTCAGGAGTCCGGAGCGTTCACAAAGTTTGGCATCCTAAGTTTGATCGCGTGATTCCCAACCTCCGGAACTACGGGGGCATGATCGGATCACGGCCACCGGATAATCCCGATGCTTGTGCGATGGGTGAGGGATACTATGTGCGGCGTCCGTACGACATTGTGGACGTGCGAAGGAATATATGTATGATATAATTCATTTTGTGTGTACCTTGAACGTCATACGACGAGATCGCCGGTTTTCGACGCTCAACGTTCAACGTTCAATATTCGAATCATGCGTGAAGTTCACGGTCGGCCCGACGACCTTATTGTTCCCCACCCCTTGCACTTGGAAATTACCGGTGGTCCTCACTCGGAACCTTATCGGTGTCGATACCTACCATATGGTAAAGTCCGGGGCAAGCCGCTAGGGGGTGGGATCAGATTTGGCGGCACAGTGTATCTACTGGTGTACAAAGTCGATATGTAGACATGATATCACAAGGAGTCGGTAGCGGAGTATACATAGGTGGGGAATAAATATAAAAAACACGGCCGACGTGGCAATAAATATATGCACGAGGGATGAATCCGAAGACGGTGCGGGTGAAAAAAGAACAATAAGACAAAGGCAGATTTAGCCTATTTCCGAGCAACGATGAAGGAAATCGTGAGATCGTCGGGTTCGGTGGCGGGAGAACAATAAGTACGAAGCCGCGGCCCCCGACCAAGTAAGTTGGCAATTGTGAATGCCGGCGGGAGGTCCATGCCGATATGCACTGCTGCAAGGCACTGGTCGAAGTGGGTCATCGGAATCGGAAAGGTTGGGGAGGAAAATTGGCGGTCCGTTGTATCCCTAGGGTCCATGCAGATGCCCCGACTCACCATATAAGAGGAGGGGCCCTGTCCCCGAGAATCCCCAAACCCATCCACCGCACAACATCGCAGCGTGCACCGCCGTCCTCAGGCACCGAGCCACGCACGCTCAAGCCCTTCGCCCCCCCTCACCCCATTGCGGGGTTGCACTCGACAAGGCTATGAAGGCACAAGATAATCAGCTCAACGCACTTCAGCAGGAATAGGGTAGGAACGTACTGTTATCCAGCATCTCGGGGTCCGGTCCGGGGAGATCGACCGGCGCCCGATCAACGTCCTCGTTTGACTATTGTCAAGACCATTATCATACAGCATGACCTTTGGTGGGGTAAAAGAAACCCACTTACCGCAGACTGGATGTCGTACTGTATAAAACCGGGCTTGGCAGCAGCCAAGCTAGTCGAAGGCTCAATCTTAGGCGTTTCCTGAGGCAGTGGGATGGTCCGAAGTCTCGGTGTTGGTGGGGGTTTCTAGAGGTATGAAGAAAGTCAACTGATTACACCACACCCAAACACCAAGTCGCCGCACTTACCAGATCTTCCTGCCCCCCAAGAAATATAGTCGATACCAACGGTGCCACCTCGGTCTGCTGCAACACCGGGGATCGTAGGAAAACGCTCCCCTGTCCATCAAAATCGCTGTGTGTCGTATCAAAGCCCCTGATCTGTAGGGGCAACGACTTCAGACTGAAACTAGGATCCTGGGGGGAGCCGTCCTCAAATATCCCTAATGGTCCGGGTGGTTCGTAAAGGTCAAATTCAAGGGCTAGACGTCACGATGTGCGGATACACACCTAACGAGTTGAGTTCTTCAGAATGGGTTAATGCTCCTTGTGCTGGTAATGGGAGGATCAGCCGGGCATCTGGTAGCAGACAGAACACGCACTTGGTTCCCTGAACTCTCTGTGTGGGTTCTGGGCGTTTTGCATAGCTCAGTCCAGGTCACTTTTCGCTGCTGTGGTCAACGAGAATACTCAGAGAGCAATGCAGCTCCGAAAGAATTTATATGGCACGACGGAACATTCTCTTCGCCGATGGCGGACGTGATGCAGGAGATCTGCAGCCAAACACCCGCCCATCCCCACCCACTGGAGAGGCAGCTCGGGACACATGTAACTCCGTACAGTTGAATGGAATTCAACTGAGTAGAGAACCACACAAGGTGCGGACGTACGGATACGTGGGTTTCGTGACCTTGTTCCGTAGTTATAGGAATCGCGATCACATTTGATGGAATCGTCCTCGACTGGGCCAGACGGGCAATATGAAGAGCGGAGAAAATGACAGTGAGAACGAGGGAAGCGGAAGAAATAGAGATGATGATAACCGCTGAAATCTATCATCCTTGGACCCCCAAGTGCGGGGTGCATCACGCTGTAATACGCTGAACGAACGCGTTCCAGGACAAGTTGGGAGATACAGGTTGTTCGTCGTCGTCAAGTATCACCGGCACCGGTCACCATTCAACCTAACAAGGGACCCCTTTGTTCCATAAGAGAAAATCGTGCGGTGGAGTTCGATCAGTTTCATCGAACGGAAGGCCGGGAGGGGATGTAATGAAGGGATTCGCGAGATAGCATGTCAACGAGAAATCGAGGCGAAGATGGGGGTGGAGCCCAACTTGAGCGAGGGTTGCGATCTGAGGACGTGTCTCTCACACTTGGGGAAAAAGCAAGATATTCCGGATGTAGCCGAACGTGCTGATGCCAGCTCATCCAATGAGTTTACTGGATCAATGTGCGGAGTTTGTATTTCGCTTTGCCATCTCCGCGAAACAAAACGACGACCCCAGGTCCCCTATCCTTCCAGCGCTCAAATTGAGCATTTCCCGGGGAGGGATGTACATGATTTCTTCACCCTTGCCCTTGCGGTCAGATGCGCCGATAAGAACATCCGGGCCCCGCTGGGAGAGCTTTGCGCCACATAATGCTATCTCTGGGGCGAAGCTGAGCGTCGTTTTGTTGGGATTTGGTGAGTGTGACTTGGTCAGGTCGTTGTCCTGCGTTATTGTCCTTTCGTATCTTGGTTTCCACATCGTGCACCTCAACCCTGAGAGGCGTTTTTTGGGGTCGTCATTGACTCTGTTGAAGTTCGACAGATCGCAGCCCAGGAGAACGCCGTAGTTTGATGAGATCGGGGCTTAACCTTTTGCTCCATAGTCCGTTGGCAAGGGATTGTGTTTGTGATCTCTGGCCGGTGCACCGCATTACTCAACACGTGTTCCATGGATTCTCCTGCGTTGCAGTGTGCGCACACACCTCCCCGTTCAGAGCTTTCTATCCTGTCCCAGAATTTGCCGATCTTGAAGATGTCGTGTGCGGATTCCCATACGAATTCCGGTTTTTTTTTTGACAAGGGCCTTGTATCTAGTGGATCTCCTCTTGGGGAGGGGGAGATGTCCTAGTGTGGCGCAGGTTGGGCCCTGGCCAGGTCCGTTTTGGTGCTCGTTCGGAGGGGTTGGGTTGATCCACCGCTTTGTTTGCCATCAAATTGTTGGACACCCGATTGGTGGCCATCCTATCCGTCCTACATGATCTACCCTCCGCCCTTAGGCCCCTTGAGCCGTCGTCTGGCAACCGGACAGCCTCGATAGAATAATAAGACTACGATAAGGACACGCGGGGTATAGACCGTTTGTTGCTATGTCTATTTATATTACTTTATATGGATTTAGCATACCGCTCTACAACAGGTGACTGTCCGTGCTGCACGATGTACACGCGCCCGGACGAATACCCGGGGACCCCCAAGGAAGTTGCAGGGGCCTCGGCCACTCTATTGGGTCGTGGGTGGCGCGAATCTTGGACGTCCTGGAAACTGGCACCCTTCTACGACGTTTAGAGATATACCACGATATACCTGGTCTTACGGACAGCCACTCGATTAGGAGGGTAGCTATGGCCCTTTACTATTGTTGACGTCCCTGACATGCTACCCGTTCCATGCTCTGAGCTGAGTAGTTACCTGTATATATACAGCTGGTGGTATACCCGAATCATTACCCTTCCCTCGAGATATCACATTGCGCACTCCGTCGAATCATGTGGTGCGGCCGTTCTTCCCAGTCGTTTTCTCGCTTTTGGTGACTCAATTTGCATGAATGGTCGGTGTCTGGGTGCGACAGTTGCTTGTTTCTACCTCCTCTCGTTCGTGTCTCCAAATATCTCCGGTTCTCGTTCGAGACTGAGGCTCCCACCCAAGCGCGCAGGAGCTATCGCCTGGGCAGTTGTGATCTTCGTACGTGGAACAATTTCGATTATCTGTTCCTTCCCCCTCACTCCGAGAAACCGCAGGCATACAGCATAGCGGGATCCATCTTCCTGCTGACCCTAGGGCAATACTTTTTCTTTTTATTCCCGGAATGGTATATATACGGAGGCATTGGAATCGTTGTCGCCGTCGTGGCGGCGTTGAACATTTTTGCGTTATCGACTGTGAGTGTCCGTCTGGCCATCGAAATAATACCATTGGCATGAACATTGACTTTCCTTCCATGAACTTCAGCGGTCATATATCTGGATCTGCGTTTGCAAATCCCTATGGCCAATTGTCAGTATCACCTCCGGAATCCGCGCCATCTTGATGGTCGTGGAATTGCAAAAAGGGTTCGTCGCCAAATCATATACGGACTTTATGCCGCCCCCGCATACTAACCTTCCCCGGTGTATGGCAGAAAGGACCATATCATTTGGGAATGCGAACATGATGGCCAGATATGGCACTCGAACGCCGACTACGCCGAAGGTTTCCCTTTCCCCACAGCCGTGTTTTGTTCTCCCGATTTCGACACTCTTACCGTAGCCCTTATCATCTTGCTGTCGGCAGATATGGTCTTCCAGGTGCGTAGCCGCACAGATCGAGGGCTCGATTCTGATTGATCCTTCATGCCGGGCCGTCGCCGCCACTATTTTTCTCTGTTCCAGGTGTGCATGGTCTTCCTCACCCGGAGATACCAGAAATGGCTGGAGCGCTACGGGTCCACAAGGCTCCCGGGCAGCGCCTCCACGAGACTAAAGAGGAATATATCCCTCATAGAAGGGTGTCACTAGCCGAATTTTATGTATTGGCCATATCCCAGCAGTTGGAGTATTGGTCGACAATCAGTTCATTCCGATGTAAAGATGGACCACGATGATGCACTTGCGCTCGGTTCGGGGGTTGCGGGCTCACCGTCCGGGCTGAGGGAAAGCATGAATACATCTATGGATTCGTGCCCTCGCAACCACGGCAGGGCCAGGAATAAGGTCGGGGAGATGACACGTTGAGGAGGGGGCCCCGTCAGGCTTCCACCGGCCAGCACACCCCGGCGTAGGCGTCGCGGTTTGTAGATTCCGGATGGGGGTTGACTCTTTGAGACGATATCTACGTCCCAACGTAACGGACGGGGTCCTGGCAGTTGCCATATAAGCTCTTTGATATTCACCTGGGCTTGCATATACACGATGTAACCTTACGGACAGTTGCTGGCTACCCATTACTTCAGCCCCTCCTCACCAGTAAAATCCGCTGATTCCCGCTACCGAGCACCTCATTGGTCCGGACAAGGCCGAACGGCGCATCAGACACATCCCCGTCCTGTTGGGGCTATTGTTTTGACTCCGGACTTCATAGTAGGGGGGGGCTTATTTTGATGAGCTTTTCAAACTGTTTCAAGTTCCCACGGTAATTCTCTTGTGGTGAAATCCGTACGTGCGTAATGGTTACGCGGACCTGGGCTCGATTCTGATCGATCCTCGTCGGGGCGTCGCCGCAACTGCTTTTCTTTGTTCCAGCTATACATGACCTTCCTGACCAGGAGGTACCAAAAGCAGTTGGGGCACTACAGGCTCATGGGCCCCCCGGCTGGTGGTGAGTAAATTGGACGAATTGGTTGTGCTTTATTGTTTACATTTTTGATTGATACTCGCTTTGTATGCGAGTTTTTAGATCGGTTCTATTAGCTACGAACACCCCCGCTGACAAGCCTTTTGTGCGGTTTAGGACCCCAGAAGAATACCGGCTTGATGTTGGCGGAAACCTTGCCTGCTAAGGGGTCGTTGATGATACCCACTTACTGGGCGACGATCCCAAAAAAACACCTAGCAAAAGGGTGTCACTAGTCGAGTTTTATGTATTGGAAAATATGCTAATTCTGGCTATCGGCGTATTTATCGGCGAACGGTTACTCCAGGCGTGAAGATGGATCGCAATGCTGCACTCTTGCTCGGTGCGAAGGTCTTCTGAACTCCAAAACGGACTTACCGTTCTAGCTGGGGCGAAGCACAATTACGTCTGTGGATTCATGCACGTGCACGACCTTTGCAACCATTGCAGCACCACACAGCTGTGGACCGCCGGTTCTGTGACCGCAGCTCCAGGAGGCGGGTTTGGTTTTAAGGTCGGTGGCGGGCGAACACAATGGGAAGTACCATGAAAATACTTCGACAGAGTGCCAGTTCCAGGCGTGTCGAAGCCCGTGTGGCTGCGGCCGAGTGGTTTCGTTCCTCAGATGAGCACCAACTTAGTCAACGATGCCGCATTTATGAAAAGTGGCCCGGTGGAATCGCCGGGAAGCGAATGGAACGTCCGAAACAATCACGTAAATTCGGCTTAGGGTTTTCCTGATGTTGACGCCCTATTCATTAAATTGTGATCAGCGCTCATCGACGACCGCACAACGAACTCGCCACACCCCTTGTGTATGTTTCCGGCGTGGATTTCCAGGACAGCCTCCGACGAGGTCCAGTCTACCTTCTGCTCTCATTCACTACCACCGAGTCCAGGACCGACATGTCTGACGAAGCCCAGGGCCCACAGAGTGAGTTGTCTCCGCCAGCGCGACCATGATCTATTGACAAGGAGGTTTTTCGCCAGACTTTCCCCCGACCGCCGCCGAAGACCTCATGAAGTTGGGAGTCGAGTCACGGCTTATTCCCTTCTTTGTTTCCACCGCATTGCGGGTTAAAGAATCGCCAGACGCCTCGCCTCCGCTCACCCCATCAGAAGCGGAGGACCTTGTAGAAATCCTTGATAAGGTATACCCCAATCACGACTTTTCACTCCGCGCGCTAAATCTCCTACGACCAGGTCCTGTCATCCACCACGGTGGATCCGAGCTTGAAGAACACGTGTTCTATGGTTCTGCGTAAAGTCTCACCTTCACAGGGGGTCTTGCCTAAGTCATACTTCCCAACCGGGGTCACATTAAGTGACACCGTCCCTTACTCTCCCGGTGGATTCGCGGATATCTGGAAAGGCGAGCTGGATGGGAACCAGGTATGCGTCAAGGCTTTTCGGACCCAGACCGCGGCGAATAGAGACAATATCAAACGGGTGCGTGTCAGTTCTCTGTACCGGTGAGAGCATGAGCTCAGCCTGATTCTAACCAGAGGTTCTACCGTGAGATCGTAGCTTGGAAGTACGTTTCTCATCCGAATGTGGTACCGTTCCTCGGAGTTTCGGAGAAGTTGTTCTGGTTTTCCATCATAAGCCCGTGGCTATCAAACGGAAATATCATCGAGTACACCAAGAATAATCAGGGGGTAGATCGATTGCGGCTGGTAATCCACTTTCATCATCTTTACAGACAAACCGTTTGAGACTTGGTCCTCAATAGCTTTCGCAAGCTGCTAGTGGTCTAGAACATCTGCACTCGTTAAATATTGTGCACAGCGATATCAATCCAGTGAGTGGTGAGCGTGTTCTCAGCTCAAGACATGTGCCAATATCCGTTCTGTCCAGGGGAACATCATGATCGGTCAGGACGGTATCGCACGACTTGGGGACTTCGGGATCACAGGTGTGATCACCGATCCCACCGTCGTAGAGCCAGGTAGCGCGACAGCATCTAGATCAGGTGCTGTTCGCTACATGGCTCCGGAACTACTGGATCCTACACATTTCAACCTCTCAAATAGCGACCCCTCGAAAGAGAGCGACATCTACTCTCTTGCGATGACCATCTACGAGGTATACCTCTGTCATACCTCATGTAGTCATCGTTGACATCGCCACTTTTTTTCAGACTCTCGCGGAGATCCAACCATACGGGAACGCTCGTGATGGTGTGATCATCTTCCAGGTCGTGAGTGGCGATCGGCCATCCCGCCCGACGAACACCCGATGGTTACAGGACAAGATATGGGACATGATCACGATATGTTGGAACGAGAGGCGGGAGCTGCGTTGGGATATCCACACCGTATACAATCAGCTGTCGGCGTCAAGCATGCAAGAGATCGCGGAGGGTGAACGAGGTGACCAACGTGCTTTATCGATTGGCGACGTGGACTGAAGGGAATATTCCGTGTTCATAGATGCCCAAACAGCAAGAGCTCCGAACATTATTGAGGATGTTGTTCCGAAATATCTATCGGTGCAAGTTGAAGGTAACTACTGTCCCTATCGGTCACCGGACCACGCTCACCATTGCAATCCGTCTGGGCTGATTCTCGTAGACCATGGCAACCCGGCGTCCCCAGCCCCCCCCGTTCAACCCAGGGTTAGAAGGACATTGATAGAACTTGCAAGAAATCTACGGTCACAATCGCCGCCCGTCCCAAATACACCGAGAACGACTGCTCCCAAAAAGCGGTTTACGCTCCCGGCCCTCGCTGTTCGATCAGGAACTGGAACACAACTGATGAAGCGCCCGAAAAAGCCACGTTCACAAACGGTGCCCGTCCCAAGTGTATCGAGAGCGACGGCTTCCCAAAGGCGGTTTACGTTGCCGCTCCATCGCACCAGTCGTCGCAGCCGTGAACAAAGTGTAGATCCCCGTCCTGAAGTTCAAGGAAGAGGAGCAGAGAGCGCGATAGTTAGGTCGTCGTGGGGATGGAAGGTACTTTGGGTGGTGGTCAAAGCCCTGGGGAAATTTTTGCGCGTTAGAAAACTCCCAGGGATTGACAGGCGCTTATCCGCACCCCACGATTCCGACCCCTCGGAGTGGGAGTGTGTGATTGGCGGTCTCATCGACGTCATCTTCTCAGACCGCGACGAGGTCAAGGCGATCGGACAACTTAGTGGGGGTGACGCTCAGGTCTTTACTGATATGGTATACGAGGTACACCTATGTGTTCTCTCGTCTCCGAAGACCAAGTGCACTAACTTTTCATCAGGCCTTGGATTACCTCGATCCCGTGCTAAGGGCGAATTGTCTACAAACTTTGTCCAAGATTTGTGGCCGTCAGGCCCTACTTCCGAGATCACTGAGCATTACAGTTTCCTGGGATCCAGCGGAAGCCCCCCTGTACCAGGGCGGGTGTGCAGATGTGTGGAGGGGTAGGGCTCGCCGTCTGACCG
>Ga0307517_10008400_pt1 | contig 14817 bp, 17 predicted proteins | sample 23_EM_MG_FD_194515 | JGI IMG/M metagenome (GOLD analysis project Ga0307517, IMG submission 194515) | Populus trichocarpa ectomycorrhiza microbial communities from riparian zone in the Pacific Northwest, United States - 23_EM | ecosystem: Host-associated > Plants > Roots > Unclassified | place... | reverse complement strand
TCATGAGCGTCTCGAATTTCGGCGACACGGTCGAGGGAAGGATAGGAGTGGATCATGACAGAGTTGGTCGGGTAGCCGTGAGTGGACAGAATCTCCTTTCTGTGAGGCGACCAATGCATCGTGGTGACTTGTGACGGCGTTTTCAATGTGTGCAAGCGTGCCCCGGTCGTACTATTCCAGACATTGATGGTCGCATCGCTAGTACCACCACCGGAAGCCAACAGAGACGGCTGCCACGGGCACCAAGCCAATGCCTACAGAAAGCATGATTAGTCCAGTTCGATCCTGAGATTATCTTCGAAGCATCGATGGTACCTTTACGGCAGCAGTATGATTCCTTTTTGTCCACTTCGCGCCTCCGCGGGAAGCTTCGGTACTTTCGCCGGTGACGCTTCCCGTGCTCATGCGAGCGTCCCAAATATTGACGACGTTGTCATTCCCTCCGCTGGCCAACAACTCGCCATCGGGCCGCCACTTCAATCCGCAAACCTCGCCCGTGTGTCCGACCAACTCGGCCACCTTGTGTCGGGCGATACGAACGTCGTGATGCCAGATGGTGCCGTCTCCGCAGGCAGAGCTGAGAATGTGACCGTTCCAACCCAACGCAGCGACTTGTCCAAGGTGGCCTGACATCGTCCGAAGTTTGGAGCTGCTCTCGATATCCCAAAGCTCCACATCACCCGTGCCCATTCCAATACCCAAGAACGTGCCATCGGCGGAAAAATCCACCGATGAAACGTAAGACCCTTCTGGAGCTTCACCAACGTGGACAACGTCTCCGCTATCGGCTTTCCAAACGTAGGTGTTTTCTGTCAAAGCAACCGCCACGATGTTAAGGGCGCTCCAGGACAATAGATTCAGATAGAAGTCGTCTGCCATTCCAGGAGCATCAAGAACCCTCTCGGGTACGGTGGGAACCTTGCGCGACTTGTTTGTGACGGCACCAGTATTGGAAGCCAGTTCCCCGGGTCGGGTATAAAGGGAGCGAGCGTATTCACGGTGTTCCGCCATGAGCTTGGAGGAAGCAGATGGGGGAGGGGGTTCGTGGAATCCGAGCACGCGCTTGTCGAGCTGAATGCCCACCGCGTCAGCGAGGCGGGCTGTATGAGAAGGGTCGGCGGAAACGGCCTCGAGTGTCATCGCGTCGAGTTTCTTTGTAACGCCTTCATCATTGAGAATATCTCGTGCAGGGATATAGCGATCACCGTGTTCTCTCTGATCAGATCTCAGTGCCCCGATAATGGATGATGAAAAAAAGTGGTGGGCCTACAGATCTGTTAGCAGGTGTAGACCTCGACCTCCTAACGTCAGTTTTCGGAGGTGGTACATAGTCCCTGGTGATGACGTCGATCCGGCTCTCAGCACTCCCCTTCCTGATAATCCCGCCACTTGCTTGCTTTGCCAGACTGTCCGTCACCTGGATGCCTCCCGTCAGCCGTTTGATCGGGGAGGGAGGCCGCGAAGTTGACTTCGACGTCGTCGCGATGAACGGATTCGAGACATCTCCTATGGTGGTCCCTGGCTGCCTCGGGAATCGACTCTTCGTGGGTGAGTTGTAAGCGATGGAATTTGAGCCGACAGCGAGAGAAGGGGTCAGTGGAGTCTTCGTCTCAGATCTGGACCGATGTCGCGTAGGTGTTTTGGGGTTATTGGGAGGCATGATAGGAGGAGAAATGGGTGATGGCGGTTCCGCCGGTCGCGACCTTTCAACCGGAAGGCACGTGTGGGCCGCATTCCACCCATATGACCGGAATCAAACATAGGTGTTTACGAAACACCAGTCCACAAACCCGAGCAGCTGCGAAGGCCCAATGGTCTAGTGGTAGGATACTTGCTTTGGGTGCAAGGGATCCCCGGTTCGAACCCGGGTTGGGCCCCTCCTTTTTTCCTTCTGATGTTCATCCCTAACAAAGTTTGTCCAGCTGGGTATCGACGTGAACGGCAGCAGCTCCAACCGGGTATCGACAAACAGATGTGTACATACATCCACCACCCGTGCTCGAAGAACTACCCATAATTTCTCGCGACACGTTTATTCGCATGTTGGTATTCGACTGCTGGCTACTATAAGACTCGGTCTTTCGCCCATTACAAAGGTTTCCTGGTATCTTGCGAAACGCGGTCGCAGCCAAGAATCCGCGTATTGGATGTGGGGGGCCTGGGCTACGATCCACGCTCAAAATCTCCAGTGGTTTGTTGGGTGGTGGGTGCTTGGACTTACGTGTTATTTTTTTTCCGAGATTTGATTCTGCATTTGAATGACTTGACTCTGCAGTTGAATGATCTGATGCTGCAATTGAACGATCTGTTGTTGCATTTGCGTGATCTGTTGCTGCATCGCAAGGCGTTCGGGCTCAGCTTTCAGGGCTGCTTCTGCCTCGAGAAGAGCTATTTGACGTTGGTGCTCCTCGTCAGCTCGCTGTCTCTCCCTCTTTGCTTGTTCGTCTAAACGCTTCATCTCCGACTCCGCCTGCTGCGCCTCATGTGCGCGTTGCAGCATCCTCCTTCGCGGGGTCAATGAGGAAGTGGCTTGAATAACCAGCCCGTAGGCCTTAGGGGTTGCTTACCCGTATTCTCCCAAGGGCCGATTGCTCGATCTGTTATCCATTGGCGAAGAGTGGCAGCAAATACGCTACAAACAGTAACAAGTGGAATCACCCGGACGTGAGAGAGCTTGGGCTTAGTTGTGACGTATTGGTACCCAGATAAAGCAATGGTAGAAGGGAAGACGTACTCGGTTGGATGGGATCTAGGGTTGACCGACAAAATAGGATCCCTTTATCCCGTAGAGTCGCTTGAAAGGTGGGGAGGAACCGCAGAGACTCTCAGCCCGCCTTACCCTTATATTCGTAAAGGGTGGCGGAAGACAGAAGGGGCCATGCATGTTCCCCAGTGAAAAACCGGACGTGCGGGAGCCAGCCCGGTTGATCGTTCTAGGCCCAACGATTCGGAACTAACCAAAGTTGCACGATCATAATTGGTGGGTGTGTTTGCAGCATAGTTCTGACAGGGTCGACACAAGATACTATGCAGTGACAGTCGTGTATAAAATGTGGGAGGCCCAGATCAAGACCCGCGCTCTGAATCTCCGTGGCTCGTTACAGTGCCGCTGAAAATGCGAACGGCCAAACCCTGACCGCCCCGGTAACAATCCTCAGCCCTTTGATTCCCAAGGGCGAGCACATGCCCACTGCATGCCGTAGAAAGTTTTTCTCGTTGTGGATTGGTCAAACGAGCTCGGTTGCTGCACCCCCTCGTTCTCTGCTGCCGCAGTGTCAGGCGGGGAACACAAATTTCGTCCCAAATTCTCGGCGATAACTTCCCTTGATGTTTTTACAGCTCGATACACCCGGCAATATCCCAATCCAACCATTCGTTGTTGCTGTGGAAGTTTTTTGGTTTCGCGTCTACTGACGACCGAAAATATCGCCGCGCCTTATTTACCGAAAACCGCTGTAAGTGGTGGATGCATATATAGCGTATGCTAGCAAATAACGCAATCTTCCTTGAAGCTAAGGTTATACATGGTCTTGTCAACTGTCTTTTCGATCTTCTTCCAGTCAGATCGTCGCTGAATGAATTCGTACACGTCCTATAAGTCACCGTTAGCACTGGGAAATTTCAGCGCTGTCGTACGAATCACCTCAGGCCGGTAGGATCCACCATACCGCGTAGCGTCTCGTACGATCTGCGCAAGGTCCTTAGCATCATCCACAACGAAGACGTGCCCGAGCATCTTAAGATGAGAGAAATCCGTCGCAATGCTCTGAACCTGGTTATCACTATGAGGTTGCGAGTTCTCTAGTGTATAAGGTCACTCGGGAAATACCTTTAACCCAGCGATAAACGCGTGGTAGGCGTTGAGGTCCGCGATCAGCTTGAATCCGCCATTCAGGGAGATAATTTGTCGTTTGATGTGTTTTTGAAGGATGCTGAATACTCTGTGTAAGGAGCTTTGGAACGTTCTGGCGAAGGCAAGGAGCTTACGCGATAAGCCTAATGCCAACTTCTTGGTAGAATACTTCCAGGACCTCCCTGCTCGTGCTGCCCTTAACCAGTTTACAGTGAAGTTCCAAGCACTTAATTGCCTCGCTGCACCCGACCGTGATACCCAGATCCAACACTTGGTCCTCAGCAGGGTAATATTCGCGAGGCTGTGTCTTCGTGATGATGATATGCTCAACCTTAGATTGCGTCAGGAGAGTCCTGGGTCAGAGAAGTTGTAAGATCCACCAACCTGGTTCATCAACACATCTGTTCCCGCGTTTAATCCAGCAGCAACAGATTCATCCAAGACGTTTTCAAACCGCTTCTTCTCTCGCACGACTCCGTTGAGGAAATCTGTTCTATCGATATGGGGTGCCTATGCACCGTTCAGATTCAAAAATGACCTCCAAAAATGAAGCATTCTCATACCAGCTCTTTGTCAAAGTAGACTTGAACCATTGACTGGATCGTATCCCCAATATGTACCAGTTCGAAGAATTGCACCAGAGGGGCAACGCGTTCTCCAGATTCCTGATGTTCGTCGGGTCTGAACGTGCGGAGTTTTCCGACAGCTCTGGTAACACGTCAGACATATCAACCGACGTCGAGGACACCGTCCGTACCTCTCGAATCCGGGTTTTAAGTGTCGCTCAGCCAGCGCCTGGAGCATCAAAATGAACACTTCTTCAATCGTGTCCTGTACCTTGTGCCCGTAGTGTCCTGGGTAAGCGGCAAAGGCATCCACGCGTTTGAGAGAGTCTCTGTCTGCGTGGATCAACTCTAGGGCCACATCAAGGGATAAGAACAGATCAAGCGTTTCCCAGGAGGGCGCCGCTGCGGTGGCAGGAGGCTGTGATGCAGTGTTCGAGGCTACAACGGGAGGCATTTCAGAGATGACAACAAGAGAGACATGGCATTACGCGTACGCTGTTCTGGTGCTAATTCCTTTGCTCTACTTAATGGTTGTCGGATGGGGACAAGTGCGGGTTCCTCGTCTTCATCCTCGTCCCCCCCAATTTCGAAAAGCATGTCTCCAGCGTCGAATCTTTGGGAGTAACCGTTCGCAGTCGCAGTCGTGTTACTTCCGGCCCACCGTTGTGGATTGAGCATCTGTAAGCCTTGCACGGCAGCAGATCCCGCAGCTCCTGCGGCCGCGCCTACAGCGCCGACGGTCATTCCAACAGTTTTTGGGACAATGGTTACTGGCAGGAGTAGCACATCCGTGAAGGAGGCGAGCACGTTCCGCTTCACTTGTGCCGGATTGTGTGAGGAGAGGAAACGGGCGTGATCCGTGCTGCTACTGGCGTGCTCGGAGATCTGTGGGAGTTTGGATCTGAGACCATCTAGAGGAGGAGTAAACACAAACCCACTCACCTTCTTATCCCAACCCCTGCATGCCAGTTCTAGAGTGTTCCGCAGACTCTCGATCTCCTCGTCCAGATATTCATCCATGTTCTCCTCGAACATACGATAGCTGTCTTCTTCATCAGATCGTGGAGAAAGAAGCACCGAGGGAGTACGTACATAACATCCTCCGCTTGTGCTCGAGATATGTTACTTTTGGAAGGGCCGGAGGACACCTGAATGATAGTGTCAACCAGTTTCCACGACTCTTTGAAACAGGCAGCGGTGGCTCGCAAGAAGCTGTCGTTCGAGATCTCGCGGGCACGGCTGAGAAGTGGAGTGACGTATTCCGCAATGACATCCGTCGCCAGTTTACTCGCGAAAGAGAGTAGAGTAAGAGACTCGCTAGGGAATACTCGAACGGCGATAGAGCCGCTTTCCGCGAACGCCTTCAAGACGTATTTCATGAACTCGTCCATAGCGTCGAACGCGAGCTGGGATTGTTGACTTCACGGGGCGTGGTTAGGGGCGTACACCGATTGAACGGACCGATAGACTTACGTTAAATTGTCCATTGGATTCCACTTTGCTGCTTCGTAGAAAATCTCTCGTTTCTCCGCCCAGACCCTACCCAGTTCCCACTCGCCAGCTCCACTAAATACCTCCCAGCTCGCTTCTGCGGCTTCGGTCATCCCCTTCTCATCCTCTCGACTCTCAGCAATGTCGAAGGCAGCAAGCAGGTTTGCTTCGTATCTGTCGATGGCTGATCCCAGGGATGCGTTTAAATCCTTCCATTTGCGAAGTGGTTGGATCTGTGGCGAAAGCCATAGCAGAAGTAGGTGCAAGGTGCGGGATTGTTGTAGTAATGGTGTTGGCGGGACGCCGGGCACCGAGGGAAAAAGAGACGCCAGGATGGCGTGGGGCGGAGACGACAGGAAAACGGTGTAGGGTTTCAGGAGGCAGTGAGCACGTTGGTAGAGCTCCAAATAGGTGGGGGGTCTCATTGAGGTGACAGACGCATATACTTGGCTCTTGTCTTCCTCAATGGCCATAAATCCAGCGGAAGTAGGGACTTGAGCTTGCGCAAAATCACCGAAGTCGTCATCCACATCTCCGACAGCCAGCGTAGGCGGCATGTTCTTCATCAACCCGCCGTCCTTTATTTTCTTCGCGTCCTCCAATTGATCGAGCAGAGCTTGGAAGTGGGTGTATTTCGCGAACCGCAAGGCTCCCCACTTGGCCTCCCAAACTTTTTCATGGCGTGAGAGGTTTGACAGCGAGCGAGAGCATCGAGCATATGTGGGGAAATCAGGAATTGGCAGATGAATGAGAACCAATATGTGGATGTCGATTGGAAGTCGGCCAACAAACTGAGCGGGAGCTGCTGTCGCCTTCCTTAGGTTGCCTGTCTTGACATCCGGCGCGTAGAGTCTGGTTGGTTGGAGAGTCTCAAACTTCTCCATGGATCGAGGAGGGAGAGGTGAACAGCGCCATAGCCAGCGCACCTGCGTCGGCTCCCCGATCGCAGCTGATGTGGGCTTCGGTGATCCGGAAGGTGACAAAAAGGAGGGGCCCAACCCGGGTTCGAACCGGGGATCCCTTGCACCCAAAGCAAGTATCCTACCACTAGACCATTGGGCCTTCCGTAATCAACCCGGAATGTGAATACACATCCTTTTTGTCGACACGTGAAGCTTGGAGAGATCATGAGCGGTGGGGCGGCTTTGGGAGGTTCTGGAAGGATGGAGAGAGATGTTTCAGACGTCTAGCGACGGGTATCTAAGCTTGCGCGTTCATTGATCCGCAGAGACACGCTGCAACTATTACGAATAAGAGCACTGAGCGACGATCATGACCGCCCACGCCCTACCGCCGTTCTTCAATGGCAACAACAACGAAGGATGCACTGGTACGTGGATGTCGTCCTCTGATCTGTCTCGCTCTGACGAATATACGTACAGTGGAACACCGGGCACGATGAATCTGTTGAAGTAAATCAGCGGGCACTTATTGACAAGGTCTTGGCGAGGTACTCCGGGGAATTCACTGGTGTGTCTCGCACATTCTCCGCAGAAACAAACACTCTGAACATCCGTGTAGTGTTTCGTGAATTACTGCAGAACTCCGATGACGCTTCCTCCAAGGCGGTTGAGATTCGATTCGAAACCAAGAGATACATCGATAGAAACAACTCAAGCGAGGTTCGGGCCCCGCCCCTACTGGACGAACGCCTTCCTGATCTCAAGACTGCTTTAGTTCGTGGCTTCCGCTTTTCATCCTGTTCCGTTGGCCTGATCGGTCCTGTCCAGGTGCATAGATGGATGTTCAAGAACAACGGCGACAGATTCCAGGACGATGACTGGAATCGATTGAAGAAGATCGGTACGCAAGGCCCCGGCGCGGGGTTGCTACACAGCTGACACGTTGATTAAGCCGAAGGGAATCCGGACGAGGAGAAGATCGGCGCGTTCGGTGTTGGCTTCTACAGCTTGTTTTCCGTCACTGAGGAGCCCTTCGTCACGTCTGGGGGACAATGGATGGGGTTTTACTGGAAGGACAAGAAAGATCAGGTGCGCGCGGCTCTGCTGTTTGTGCTTTGGTATAGAGATGCTCACATCCCACGAGTTGTTCGCTCGTCGCGGCAATCTCCCCAATAAAACCATCGACCAATGGACCACATTCGAGATGGACCTACGGGAACCTGCACCGATTCCTGCTGCGTTTGATTTCACCAGGTTTCTGGTATCCTCCATCACGTTCATGGGACACCTCCGTGAAGTTAGTGTGTATTTCGACGACAAGAGATTAGTTCACTTGACCAAGGACGCCGGCATCGCTAAACAACTCGCTATACCTCGGGGTCTGAGACCCACCAGTATGAAGGGATTCATGAGCGTCAAGGGCTTGAAGTCGACCAGTAAGTGGTTTATTCACCATAAAGTCCGTTCCGTGTTGACCATCGTCACCCCTTACAGCCCTTCACATCACCGCGGAAGTCATGAACTGGGTTTATAGTACTGGGACAGAGAAGCCCAAACAAGTCCCCGTCATTGAACAAATCAAGCCTAAAGCTGGATTTTTCTCCTCTCTTTTTGGGTTAGGCGGGGGCAACACCCCTCAACGGGCTTCTTCCCCACTACCTCCTCAGCAAGTCATCAATGAAGCCGAGTACCCGAAGATCGGCCAATCTAGTGTCGTTTTGACGATTTTCACGGCCGAGGTAGATGTCAAACTAAACCAGAAGATATCGGCGGAACTTCACCGATCGACGAAGAAGAATCCACCTAGTGCGCTCAAGTACGAGCTTATATACGTTGGTCATCCCTCTCCCTACACCAGTCATCAGATGTGTTGATACGCCTTTAAGACGGGAAAGGACGAGTACGATGCAAGCAAGAAGGAGGACGATGCTCAGCCCAAGTCAACGGGTAGCATTTTCCAAGGCCTGCGCGCAGACTTGGATGGGTGAGTGTGACTTTAAGGCGTGCATTCACCTGCTGACCTCAACCTAGCTCCGGTTCCGCCCGTGTTTTCATTGTAAGTCGTGTGATAAACACAATGGAACCATCACTCACTTGGATTAGGGACACGCTACCGCGCAAACAACTGGTCTTGGAGGAAATATGGCCGCTCGTTTCATCCCCACTGTGGAGCGGGAGTCCATCGATCTTGTGTGAGTAAAACCGACCCTTGCTGTGGCTGGTATCTTACTGGTTATTATAGTGACAGGAACGTCGCTGGTGAGTCCGTGTGTCTATTCCACGAGGGGAAAGTTCACACAATGTTCCAGTTTGGAACAAGGAACTGCTATTTGTTGGTGGATTCCTCGCCCGTGCTGCCTACGAATTGGAGACGCAAGATATTGGAACTTGCTGGGATGCCTCCGTCGCCTCGAAAAAGCCCGGCGAACCTCTCGAACCAGAACTGCGAAAATTGTTCTACGACAAAGCCAGGCATAATCTGCAGTTTTTCACTTTCCATACGTCGACTCCGTCTGCCGTCGTGTCCAGCGAGATGCGATCCGCATTCTTTAATTGTGTCGACTGGAGACAACCTTTCCCTATCGTCTCGAGTGCTGGGATCAAATCAGCTCTCGACGTGCGAATGCCGGATCCCACGTTCTCTGCGTTCTTGAAAGAGCTTCCCGTATTTCCGGAGGAGCTGTTGGGCGGCTCCAAGCTGATGGTCGCGGCTCTACGGGAGAAAGGGATGTTGAAGGACATCACGTTCGCGGATGTGTTAAAGGAACTACAGGAACGACCATTATCAGAAGAGGAGATGGTTGCCTGCCTCCAGTGGTGGATTAACACGTCTCAGCAGAATCCAACAGGGGTCAACGATATTCGACGGGAGTTACTAGGCGCCGCGGTCCTGACCGTCGGCCCAACGGACAATGGTGACGAACGAATCGTACCACTGAAGGAAATAAAAACGTTCCTGAATCCACGAAACGTTGTGGTTCCTACGGATGGTCCACTCCCCAGCCACCTACTGCCAATAAGCGTCAGTCGGAAGTTTGTCGTGACTCAACTCCAGGAATCACTTCAGTGGAGAGAATTAACTATTTTGGAGTGGGTGCAACATATCGTGGACCCTGCGGTATACACTCAGAAGAACGAGTTCAACATCATCGAATCACCGGCCTGGGCAGATCGCGTACTTCAAGTTATCGGTAGATGTTGGTCAACCCTGTCGAAAGTCAACCAGACCAGCGTCATCGGGCTACTCGACAAGCTTGCCTGTATCCCAACATCCGCTGGGATGAGGACGCCAAGCGAGGCGTATTTCTCGAACGCAGATATCTTCCATGATCTACCCGTTGTCAATTTCCCGTCCGGGGCTCCAATCAGAGGCAATCTGGAAAGAGTGTTAGCCGATCTGGGAGTACGGAAGCACGTTGACCTCCAGGTTATCTTCAATCGGTAGGCTGTTCACTCCCTAAAAACGTACCCTTCTTATTCGGTCATTGCAGGATGATCAAGACTGGCGACTGGACTATCCCAGACCTAATTAAATACCTCGTTTCAGTCAAGTCCACGCTGCAACAAATTGAGATTGACAGACTTCGACTTACACCTGCGTTCCCCGAGGAGGCCACCGCTGGACAAAATAAGAATGAGGGTGGCACTCTGATCAAGGTCCAGAAGTTTAAAGCCTCTGACTTGTACGAGCCATTGGACGTTTTCAAGAGCCTTGGCCTACCAATAATCGACTGGCGAGGGAAGGACGGCAAGCACAAATGGAAGTCCAATAGCGAAGAAGGTACGCATGACGTGGTTTAGCCTTCCTGCGTACTAACGCTACCCTCCCCAGCTAAGTTTCTGTTCGACCTGGGTTTAAGGCGGTTCCCACCGGCAGAGGTTATTCTAGGCATCGCTGCCAAGGATGAGCCACAGGGGACAGTCGCTCTCAATTACTTCCTTGACAACTACGTGCAGAAGTACGCGGATTATACTCCTGATGCCCACGCAAACATCGCTTTCGTTCCTGCTACCCACAAAGGCAAGAAGAAATTAGTGAAACCGCTCGAAGTCTTCTCGAATTCCGATTGGCGGTTACTCGGTTTCCCTGTCTTGGACCCTACCCTAAGGCAAGACGCGGTTAATAAACTGAGGATAAAGGAGCACCCGCCTACAGATCAGTTGGTCCGTCTTTTAGAAGTGTCTCCCCCGACCACCGAATCACAGGCCGGCGAATGGTTTGGAGTTCTCTCTCGCCGCATATTAGGTTTGTGCAATGCCCGGTCTGGCGGATGTGTGCTGATTCCCACCAGACTTCCATCCTTCCGAGTTGGTCAAATTATCTGCGATGCGTATTGTTCCCACTCCAGACAATTCTCCAAGGTCCACCAGCCCTCGGCTGTTACCGCCAAACCAATGCTACTTCAACAGCGGGTCCAGCGGCCAGTTCCATTCCAAACTGTTTGTCTTCGTCGATTTTGGTACTTCAGCAAACAGCTTTCTGAAGGCATGCGGGACGAAAGGGGAACCGTCAGTGGAGGAGATTGCTCTTATTCTCTTGAAGGATCCACGGCAGTTCTTCCAGCTTGCGGAGGGGCGGGACAAGTGCGGCCTTCAAATACAATTTTTCAAATGATTCTAACGGTGCTGTTCACAGCTATCTTGTGGAGCTGCGTAACATTGCCATAAATTCCCGCTTGCTGAGCTATGCTACCTCGGCCAGACTCAAGAAGGCGGCAATCCTCGTCGGCTCTCGGCGTGTCCGAAAACAGAAATCTGATAAGGTCACAGATTTAGTTGATGGCGATGAAGAAGACTGGGACCTGGAGTACGATCTATTGCCCCCGGGCCAAGTTGCGATTGCGGATGATACGATCGCACTTCAACAATTTGGCGAGGTCATCTTCTGTGCTCCACAGGAAGACATTCTCGAAGGTGAGTACGACAGCACGTGTTCCTGGTATTCCGCATCAGCTTTCAAAACTGCAGGTTTCTACCAATCACTTGGCTGCAAACGGCTAAGCAACCTCGTAAAGGAGGAATATCAAACAGCGCAGGAGATCTATGGGCACAAGAGAGCACAAGAGGTCCGATCCCTTATTCTCGAAAGATTGCCGCTTTTCCTCCACGAACACACCCATGCGACCACTCGAGTCTCCTTTACGTGGTTGAACAATGAGAGAAATTTCGTTGTTAAAACTTTCGGAAAAGTCACAGTCAGGAGGAGCCTTAATTTTGCTGGTGTTAAATCGTCCAAATCCATCGAGACCTCGGCTATCGCGATGCGGGAGGGGAGGGGTGCGATACAGCTGTGGCTGGCTGGCAACGCACAAGTGGATATGTACGAGGTTGCGACATCGCTGTGCCGCTTGCTCTTCGACACGTATAAGGTCAACGACGCTCTGTTGTTCATGACGATACTGTCAACGGACCTCCGTGCCTTACGGAGACGAGGGTATAACGGTGATTTCCAAGTATCTTCCCTTTTCCCTGCCCCTACTAACTGGATTTCTTGGTAGTTGATCGCATCCTGAGGCAGCAGAAAGCAGAGAGGGAAGCCGCCGCAGAAGCCCTCGCTAAGGAGAAGGCGGACAAAACCGCTTTGGTTTCACCTCCCCCAGTACCATCGAAGCCTGTATTCATTCCAACACCTGCTCCGCTTCCGGCACCAGCGCCGGCACCCGCCCCGATGCGAACACCCACTCCCGGCCCCGAACACGCTGGCGATACCGACACCGATCGATTGAGTGTTATTTCGAAAACCGATTCGCCCATTGATGGCGATCCCAAGGGGCGATCAAAGCCAAGTTTGATGGACAACATCAGGCAAAAGATGTACCCCAAGCCGCAGTTCCCTCTGCTTCCGGACAAGGGTCCCAAAATACCCGAGAAGCCTATAACAGACTTGGTGACGCCATTGACCAACATTGGTGGGTCACTCCTACGACTCCTGGAACTGACCAGCTGACGGGAATTCCCACCAGCCTCAAATATTGACACTGCGATCAGGGCGTGCAGGGAGGAGAGGAGCGATCTGATTCAGAGTCGGAAGCAGATGCAGATGGTCAAGGAGACCCTCAATGACGGCTACTGCGATATATCGGGCAACGCCGGTGATCTCACGCTGCTAGGTGAGTGAGACACTGTATCAGTCACTTCGACCCCGAGTAATTGTGTCCAAGGCGAGATGGGGAATCTCAGATTGTATTTCTCCAAGGGTATAGTCGCTCAAATACGTTGGGAAGGTCACAGTTTAACCAAACTGATGTAGACGTCCCTAACCCTGCTGAACTCTTGAAGGAGAAGAAGGATGCGATCGCCCGCTTCGTTCATGTGGTCATGCCCATTCGGGACCTCTTTCAGTTACCGCCGACCAGCGTGCACATCTTCTGCGACCTTGCTGGAAGTACCATTGCATTCAACCGTAACGCAAGCATATTCCTGAACTTAAGATATTACGAAGCGTGGCGTATGTACCATTTCCTGTGCTCGTGTCACCTACGCTCATCAGGATTTAAACAGATGATGACCTGGTAAGGAACGGAGAACTCCTCACAGCATATACCTCATGGTAACCGGTCCTCCCCTCCTGGACATTTCCGAACTGTTCGCTCACCGGGACTAATTAGGTACTTTACCTTGGCACATGAGATCGCCCACAACCTGGTTCAACCTCACAACTCGGAACACGAGTTCTACTTTTCGTCAATCTGCCAGAGGTTTTTGCCAGGACTCTCGAAACTTACACTCGCGGAGAAATGACGTTGAAGTGTTTGGCTCGCATTTGACGAATGATTTACTCCCGGCATAGTACAGCATCCACCTGGATAATGACATCACGTTCCATACAGTTCATTGATATCCCGACCGTCCTCTGTATTCGAGTAATGTGCTATTGAAATAAGGTTTACTTCTTCCTCTCACCCTCTCACATGAGCGTTTGGTTCTTCGTGGAATACCCTGGCGCGTGCATCGCACGACATCTGGAGACCCTGACCTATGACTTGGCTTATTGGGGTCGCGTGTTGAACAGGCTTATGGCTTTTCTGATGCCCAATCCCCCGTGGGTCCCACTTTCCCACCGAGTGCAATGCTACTATCTTCACCACCTGCAAACCAGTACTTGGTGGGGTTTGGTGTGCCCGCGGCAGATTGAACTACCATCAATCTCGCGTTGACCTTTCGTGCCACAAACGTCGAGCACATCGCTTATTTGCTCCCGGTTCTGCTTCCTTACATCAATAGATCTGGCAACAACAGCCCGGAGTTCTTCCTGAGTGGTTACGGTCGGCATCCGCATGGGGTCACATGCAAGCGCGGGTGGCATGACGAAAAGAAGACTCAAAACGGTTGAACGTTGGGTGATAGACGTCGACTTTGGCCCACGCCCTCCAATCCCCCCCCCCCCGTTTGGTGACGGCTTGAGAATGAGATCTGAGATGTGGTATAGGGAAGAAGGGGTCTAGATACGGGGCAGTCGGTTCCTACCTCAGTCGCGAAATCTTCAAAGCGGGAGTCGGCCTCTGCCGCTATACTGTTCACCCTTGTCCACGCGAATGTCAAACTGTCGCTGAGTACGATGGACCGCAGGCTCCTTCCCTGCCGTTCGGTGTGACATACCGGACCGGGCATAGGCCCTGAACGGGAACTCGGCTTAGCCAATGCCTACCCGCCAAATTTTGAACGCTTGGCTTGCTAAGCCCCTGCTTATGCTAATTTTAACCGGTGAGCCAGAGCTGGGCGTGATTCCCGTTCAGGACCTTATTTCGTTTCTTGTAGCTACATGATGGTACTTTGCGAGCGAAGTACAATCTCGTCAAGTTGGGCTCAGAAAGGAAAATCAGCCCGCCCGACAGCTGGGTAATTGGAGCCTGTACTCGTACCGCACTTTCTTTCCATTTCCAGCATTTCTTTCTTTTCGGATAACGGTGACCAGTTCCACTATTTCCATCATTCCCGGTCCCCTGGTATGCCTCATCAAGTGGGCTGGGATCCCGGAAGGAGCCCGTACGGACCCTTGCATAAC
>Ga0307517_10008399_pt1 | contig 14817 bp, 6 predicted proteins | sample 23_EM_MG_FD_194515 | JGI IMG/M metagenome (GOLD analysis project Ga0307517, IMG submission 194515) | Populus trichocarpa ectomycorrhiza microbial communities from riparian zone in the Pacific Northwest, United States - 23_EM | ecosystem: Host-associated > Plants > Roots > Unclassified | place... | reverse complement strand
CTAAGCACATCGAATTAAGCAGCTTGAGAAGGAAGTAACCCAGTTCAATTATAGGACAAAACCAGATGTTTCCCAGAAAGTTCATGATTCCATTTCCACATCACAAGAACAGAATGGTTGCTTCACATCCAGGCCAGTGGATTTGGATCTAATGGTCCTAGTGAGTCCTTTGATATCTTGCTCAAATCCAATAGCCCTAAATTACTTCCCCCAAAATGAATCTACACGGCAAAGTACATGTGAATTGTTATTTCCACAGCAAGTCTCCTGTGAAATGTTCCTATCATGTCCAGTCATCTACCAGATGCCTTGTGAAATTTATAAAGTAATGGTGTTTTTTAAAGTAATTTTTATTTTTTAAAAATTATTTTTAATATTAACATATCAAAATAATAAAAAAAATAAAAAATATTAATTTAAAAAAAAATAAAACACTTGTAAAACGTAAAAACAACAAACCTACCCATAAAGGCCATAACCTTGCAGAAAAAAAACACCATAAATTTATAGGCTAATGACTTCATTTAATCATTTCTGAAAAGTTTCCTACAACTTCAAAAAGTACATAGACTAACTTCTCTGTCTTGAAACACTATACATGAGTTCCAGAGTTTTTCTTGCACCGGTAAGGCATAAAGCATCTGATTTTTCTTATCAGAACGTCCTAAAACCAAATCTAACATTGTATAGTACTTTCAGCATAAGGCACAGTATACACTGCTTGGAGCCTTCTTCTCCACATTTTCTGTTTTCAAATTGGCATGTGTAGTCTTCAGTTTCAACCCTGGGTCCAACAGAAAAGAAAAAAAAGGAGCAAGAATATCTGGCGAAACGGAAGTAGCTATCAGCCCTCTGAAACATGAAAACTTAAATCTAATTGCCTTGATCTTTACATTGCTTAAACCAGACAGCAGAATGAAAGCATTAGTTCAATGGGCCAAGCTAAAAGCTCACCTTCTTCCATTTCGCCTTTGTGCGGCTCTTTCTCTGGTGGTCCTACAACTTCAGCTTGAACCCCACAGACAGGAAATTATCCCTGAGAGACACAAATGACATAAAGTACTAAATCAAAATAAACAAATGACCACATGAAGCCTTTGACGGAACAATACAAAATAAGAATTTAAATTTACACAAACTTGCATAAAAATTATTGCTAGAGAGCCAATCAAAAACTGTTATAATGGCTTGTCACCCAAATTGAAAATGTGGACTGACTTTTCATCACTTGCTACTCAAATAAACATAACCTGGAAAAATTATTTAACTTATAAAGAGAGAAAGCAACACCATCCATGAGTCCACGACCATGACTACAAAGTCATTTTTTTGTGAACCAAAATTAAAAACTTAACAGACTACCTATGAACATCACTTGGATTTCTATTTTATTGATGACGATAGGATTAAATGGCTTCAAAAGAATCAAACACATAAAAAAATTCACACTATCTTACCTCTTCTTCCTATCTGCCTTCCTCTTCTCCTCTTCCTCATCTATCTCTTGCTGCTTCTTCCAGCCGTTTCGATCACCATCATTGATCCTAACAAGGCTTTCCACATACATTTCAGAACCATATGAATTCGGTCCACCACGGATCTTTACAACCTTAGCATGCTTATTTTTCCAATCATACCACACAAGCTTTTCATCATTCACTTCCAACAACACCTTACCACCATCCTTAGAATAAATCAAAGGTCTCAAAAACATAAAAGCACCAATCCACTTAATCCCTTGAACAGAAAACATCTTGCACCAAGATTCCTTCATGCCATACTCCCTCATGACCCAAACATCAACACAAACATACTCATAATTACACATTACACACAAATTCCCTTCCAAAACCCCAACATCAACCTGAAAGCTCATACCTTTGCTCTCATAATTGGGTTGCGGTAATTCGAAAAACTTATCGTTCCTAATATCAAACCCAAGAACACAATCTCTAATACCAAGTTGACGCCTTTGAGGGATAATCCAATGCAAAGCATGACCAGCAAAAACACCATACCCTCTCCTATGCAAAACATGAAAAAATTGTTTGCTTAATAACTTGAGACAAATTGGCAAATCCTCAATTTTCTTCCACTTGTCATTCTTCAAACTATAAACCCTAACTTCATATTCACAACCCAAACCACCACCACCATCGCCATAACCTCCGCCTCCGCCACCACCCTCATCTTCTCTAACGAATTGTGCCATCCTCACCACTTTATAATCATCACCAACAGAATCATAACCAAACCCATAATATACATACCCCGTAATCAAATCTCTTCTGGGAGGCTTAATTTCTACCACGAAACATTTCTTCCACTCCCTCGTAGACAAATTATACACCGCAAGATTCCTCTCCGAATGTCTCAAAAACACCAACCCATTAACCGAACCAATCACCTCCGTGCCCCCAGCGGCGTAAAGGGGGTGGTGCTTAACCTCCACAGCGTCTGAAAGGGTGTCAAAATCGACAGTGAAAAGATCCCATTCTTTGAGGATGACACTGTGATTCGATTTAGCGGTGATGGAATGGTATAGATGGAACTTGATGAAATCTGGGCCGTCGATTAAGGAGCAAATCGGCTTTGATAGAGATCTGAACCGGAGGAGAGATTTGACGGGAAGTTGTTGGAAAATATCGGTTATGATTTCGTGTGGAATTTTCGACATTTTCTTAAGGGTTTTTTGAGGTTGGAGAGAAAGAAATTGTTGCCGCGGCGGAGATGTTTGTTGGGCTTCCGCTATCTAGAGTAGATGAGAGAGTGGACAGCTGGAAGGTAAGCAATCACACGTGACAACGTCTTGACGTGTGGCCCTACAAAATCTGTTGTGCTATGGGGCCCATAAAAAAAGGGGCTCCATGTATCGTTGCAGAGAAGCTCTGAACTATTATCGATTTATATTTTATATTTTAATTGTTTTTAAAATTTTAATAGTTAAATTATTACATGTTTTGATTTTTTTTAAGTTATGTTAATAAATATGTTGAAAAGTGACTGAAAATAACGTGTATAATAACAAAAGTGAAAATAATCGATAAATAAAATATTAAATAATATAAAAACCATATGTTTATATAAAGGAATAAATAATTGGAATAAGAACCCTAAACAAGAATAATAGAAAAATAAAACTAATTTTAGCTTGCATATGATTTGATTTCTTCATTTTAATTATTATTGGATTGGGGGATTCATGAGAAGTAGGATTTTATTCTGTTATTTATTCCTTCATTTGTTTTTAACATTGTTTAATGTATAATTTCTCATTTATTAATTACTTTTACTTTTTAATTTTGTGCATGTGATTTTCATATATTTTTAACATATTTATTACTGGAATCTGAAAAAATGATGTAAATATAAACATGTAATTAATAGCTCAACTATTAATAAAATAAACTCTTTTGGGGGTGTAAATCTAAATGAGCAATAGTTCAAGGGTTTATTTTGATTTTTTTTTTTTTTTTTTTTTTGCTATGCTTGTGATTTTCATGTGCTTTTAATGAGTTTATTAATGGAACCTAATAATCTTGGCCACGTGTCCCGTATCAACAAAATCTAAGGTTGTTCGAAGATAATTATTTACGTGGGACACTATTTTTTAATTTTGTAGCATAATTGTTTTAATGTAATATTTATTTAATTATTAATATTTATAAATATTTATTTAATTTATGAATATTAATGTTAATTGGATTCCATTATTTATATAGTTTTCAATAATAATATTTTTTTACAATATTTTAGATTTATGATCGTTGTTTAAGATAATATGATTTACGATTAAGTTTAAGATAATGAATCAAGAAATATTCTATGTGATTAATTAGATAATTAATCTGGATATTCAAGGTTATTGCCAACACTATTTTTTTAATTAATATTGTTATGATAATTGTGGTAGAAAAAGCTGTAAAATCAATTGATAAATAAAAAAAATATAAAAATCAAGAACGGTCAATCATACAATAGTACTCATTCATATAATTTATACAGTTCAGTAATTTAGGCCGACTAAATAAATTTACTATGTGAAAATAAAAGATTATATAAATTTTTTTACCCAAAATCCTAAAATAATCGAAAAATTATTTTTTCTATCCTCTTTATAGCCACATATAGAAAATAAAAACATTTACAAATAAACCTTGCACTAAAATATAACAGCATTAAAATTTTATATGAACTAATTACATGGCTATTTATTTTCTCCCACTCAAGGACACAATTTATCACAGACCCAACAATAACAGACACGAGTAACAATGTGCCAAGAAAGGAGGCTATTAATGAATTCTACACCAACCACCCTCCATCCAATTTTTTTCGAAGAAATCCTTCCTTCGAAATGTGCCACGTCACCTCTCTCTGCTAATTATTATAGCTGCTTTAGGACGTTGAAATCACTGGTATCCTTGAACGTTTATGCAAGGCATGATTGATGAAGATCAATTCTTTTAAATCATCATCCACATCCTCCCTGCCATGAACGTTCCAGTTTTCCAGGCAAATGCTTGCTAAGAGCCTTGATCACTGGTTTACTAAACAGGGTACTTAGAATTAGGTCATGTTGAGCCATGGATCCTGACTATCTTTTGTGATTCTTAAAAAAACCATTGGTTCCTTAAAGAAAATTACCCGCTATCTGACCACTACTAAGCCAAAGCACTGTCTTGTCCGACCAAAAAAACACGATGATAGATTAACTCTCAAGCAAGACAGCTCCGAGCAGCAACAAGTAAGATAGCATCGTATCGCTATTAGAATAGACGTTCTTCTTTGTGGTTATTGTTGAGAAGGCAACTAATGCAGAAACAGAGGATAAGAAGGTGATAGAATGGAGGATGATGCGTGGAAAAGAAACCTTTCTCACCTTAGAATAGTGCAGATCATACATGAATATTCCCACCTGGACTTCTATCAACTTAAGCCTTCTTAATTTGGTATATATTCTTTTTGGAAATCAAATCGTAGGTTATCTTTTGATCATCAATGCCAAGAACTACATTTGTGAACAGCATCCTGAACAAAAGACGAGCTTCATAGAGATATCTATCCTCATACGCTGTTGTTGCATGCAAATTCGGAAGCGATGTTCTAACAGAAGTGTGGCTGGAAGAATAATTGATTGTCTGTGTAGTGCTCAAAAGTCTGGGAACTTGCTAATTAACCTGAAAGCCCGCATCCTTTCTCCATACTTGATTATTCCTGAAATAAAGACGGGAATGGCTACTAGCATGATGGCATTCCTGCTCCGTAACCTGAACAAGACATAAGAAGCCACACCGACTTGGACTACTAGCTCAAGAAGGTGCCTTCGCTATAATTCGTTGTCTTCCATAGAATAAGCTGTGACAATTAATCAAGGACCACCAAGCTGAGGAAGTAGGGTTGGAAGCCGAATTATTGGAATCAACTTCGGATTTGCAGAGTTGGCTTGGCTGAGAGCAAGGATACCCAATGATAAAGTTGCCACTGCTGAGGATTGATGATTGTTCAGCTTTTGTAACATGGTTTTAAGTGTTATTTACCCACTGCAAATATGGACGTTATTAATTAGGATAAAACAAATATATTTTGAGGAGTAATAGAAAGATCTCAAGAGTTTTAGATAGTAAAAGAATAACTTTTCCAAGAACACTTCAAAGAACTTGTTTAATTTAATGTAAAATGAAGAAAGGAGTTGTTTTAAAACAATGAAGACTTGTTGTATTTATAGTATTGAGTAACCAAAAACTGTTATTTTACCGTTATTTATCGAGAAGGTACAACAATTTCTTCAAAAACCATAATTTTTGGACCAAAAAAATATGAAAAAACCACTTTTAAAATCGAAATTTCAGTTAAAATATCAATGTTTGAAACATGTGGTTGAAACTCAACTAGATGTTTTAACTAAAATCTCTTATAACCAGTAAGAAAATAGCTATATATTCAAAAGAAAAAGAAAAAGAAAAAGAAAAAGAAAACTAAAACCAAGCAGCTAGATCTGTTTTTTTATAGACCTTTTGCTTTGCCAAATAATCTGCGACAGATATTTGTCCTTCTTTAATCTTATTAACACATCTGGTTGGAGTTTCAACCGTTATGTTATAAAACACAGGTTTGAAAACGTAACTTTTCAAGCTTTTAAATGATTTTCATTTTGTTTTCTACTTTGTTAGTATTACAATCTAACCCTTGGATTCAATTTTTCTTAAACCTTAAATTTAACGGCAACCCAGTTTGTGATAGGTATACTAACCAAACAGCAGTACCAAGTCAGAATCCGATAGTATTCGAAGAAAGAGATTGCGTAGCTTCAATGCGCGAAGCCCACATCCACTCCATAGTTCCTCAACAGTTTGAGACAATCATGCATGCCCATCTTTGACCACAAGACCCTAAAAAGAAAACATTTTCAAAAATAAATAAATCTGCCAAAATCATTATATGTATATAAAAGAACTTAAATAAACTAGAGAAATCAAATACGATACAGATGTCGTTTTTTTTTTCTTTTTCTTTTTTAATTCCTGTTGATATGCAATATATAGTCATTAGTGTGAAGATGTTTGATAGTTTGTCTTTCTATGCAGTTACATTACCCTTAATTATATTCATATGACTTATCAGTAGTCAGTTGTAGGATGTAAGCCCTCGAGTTTTATGCTTTCTAATACTTTCTTATCATCCCCGCAAGAGAAAAGAATGGTTCCTCGATGTGCATAGTGTGAAGCAGCCATGCACCTTGAGAGATTTAGAGTTCAAAACATGTCAAAAAACAGTTCAGATACAGATACAAACAGAGACATACTCACAACTTTGCAGCCCAAACGTTTGGTGAATGTCTGCGGGCTCTGCTTCCGTTCAACCAGCTTATGTCGCCTGCCAATCCTGGTGCCACAAATCTGTGTTTTAGTTATAGAGATTGTGATTTATTTATGGAGATTGTGAAACTCTATAAACTTGAAAATAAAATTCCTACTAGTACCCAAAATGAAGTCAGTCGAACGTTCTTATATACTTGATAGAAGAAATAGGATAAAGTATTGCTCTCATCACAAGCCAAAACTCTATGAAAGGTCTATATAGTGGTTAATGTTTCAAGATAGAATCAACTAATATATATTATCAGAAAAATAATGAACTAACACAAAAGAAATAGAAATGTTTTTTATTAAAAAGATATATGAAATAAATTTATCTCTAAAACAGTTTTGAAGTGGATTTCTATAATTTTAAAATAAAAAAAATACAGGAAAACATATTCCCTCTCTCCATGATCTCTGTTTGTCTAGAGATAGTTTCCCAACGTTATCTAAGCATATCGTAGAGGTTATTGCAACAGCAAAATATATAGAATAAATTACTTTCTGTATTCACAAGTTACACCTTTAAGAAAAGCCTTCGACATGAGCGAAAATAGAAAGAACAGAGTGTTAGGAAAACAGAGGTTTTTCCTCGGATTGACTAAAGTATACAGTTCTCAAATTCTTTGCTTTAAGAAAACAAAAACTGTTTCAAAAGAGATAGATAGCATGATTCACAACATTCGGATGCGTTACAAACAAGTCGTTTAGGATATTTATTCTTAAAATATTTCTCAGGTTAACTTTCATGTTCTTTATTCGAAGATTAATTTTCAAGTTCTCTACTTTAAGTCTCATCAGCGCTCACAAAGATTCCAAAGTTTCTTAGACAAGAGCATCAATTGCCCTCCTTGGAAACTAAAGTAATATTATTCCTCGAGCAATTATATTGAATGAAGAAGAATCTTGTAGTTTTTTTTTTTTATTTGATTTCAATAGATTTTTTTATTACTTTATGTAAAAGCATCCCCCAATTTGATGGCAAGGATTCTTAGACACAAATAAGTTGATGTGGTGCTTAAAATTGAAATTAAGAAATAAAATTACAAATTCCTCCCCCAATTTTTTATGGGATTTCAAAAGTTCAAGGTTAAGTAATTTTACCCTAAACCATGATTATCGATCTGACTCAACGCTCGACATCAAGTAATATCACCTAAAGCTGTCCCCCATCGAGAATATAGTGTTTCGAGCCCTTATGCCTCAAAACTGTGCTTTTTTTCTTTTTTAGAGATTTTGCGACGCTATAAACTTGATAATGTAGCATATAAATATAGTAAATTGTTTATTCTCATCACAATTCAAACCTTTATAAAGGGATCTTTGCAAGAAAAAATATAGAATAAATTACTTTCTCTATTCACAAGCAAAACTTTATGAAAAGTTTATGCTATGGATAAGAAAATTAATAAAATTAATCATTTTTTTAGGACTTTAGTAATTTTTATCATGGAGTTAATGCTAGTTATCGCGTTCACATTGCGCTGCAAGAATAATTCAAAGTTAATTTTTAATTATTTCATTAAAATCCTAATTTTTAATTTATGTATTTTATTTTTATTTTTATGAAACTTGCGTTTTTATTTTTATTATTAATAACATGATTTTTGGACTACAAACACCTAAATTTCATCTTGTAATAACATAAAAATATATTGGAAACCATAGTAACCTCCTTCTCAACCTTAAAATAGCCTTTAATAAGTCTAAAAAAAAATTAAATAAAAAAACTTAATGAACCTGATATAAAAGGAAATACTACATTCATTTAACATGAGTTGTTTTAGAAATATTGCTGGTTCCACAAATATTTTACTTTTTCCATCGCTGCTCGAAAATCTTGTAAAGAATTCCTGTAGAACGATGATATTTACTTACAAGGTACAAAAGAGAGGAAATGTTCTTCTTCCAGAATAAATTACTTTCCCTTTGGTCGCAAGGTAAGCCTTTATTCTGCAGGCATCTACTTAGCTCGTGATTTTCATGGCAACACTTCCTCTTTAATTTGGAATAAAATCCTTTGTACATGTATAATAAGTAAACTGCAGTCGAACAATATTCACTGAGTCCGTAAGAGTATGAATTTGTTTTCATTGTTGAAGCCATTTTTATTATTTAATGTTTTATTTTAGATTTGAAGTTTAATTTCATATTTAATTTATTTATTTTTTAATTTAATTTAGGATTTTGAGTTTTCTACCATGTAAAGATTGATTTCCGAACCATTTAAAGTGGTGTAAAATTTTTAAAGAGACAGATTGATTAGTAGATCTTTTCTATGATCAACTTTTGCAAGTTTTTATGTTAAGCCTCGTGGCTTGTTAAAATACTCCCGGACAGAGGCTGGAAGCATTTGGGCTCAAGTCTAGGCCCATATCCTATTACTTCTTCCACATTATTATTTATAATTTTTTTAATATTTTAATTTGTTGAATTTCTTTTCTGTGCTTTTTTTATTTAAATTATAAATACAATAAAACATATCATCCTTCTTTTTGCGTGTATCTTTATGTTTTTTTTTGTTTTGTTATTTTATTCAAGATTTTATACATGATATATTGTTTTATTTATTTGTAAAATTAAGATCATATTCAATTAGTTAATGTCACCTTTCCATTATTGAAATTTTGTGGAAATATCCAATTAAGAAAATTGTAATTTTAAAAAAATCATTCTAGTTCAATATATATAATTTAAAACCTCAAACAATAACTTTTTTCTCTTAAAAAATGTGACCATTAAATAATCTTTAATGATCAGCTTGGAAAAATAAAAAGAAGCAAATATGGTAGATTTATTTATTTTAAAGTGTTCCAATTATGGGCTTTTCGTGTTATTTTCTTGGTACTGATTGGTTGAGCTTCAACCCTTGTCTGTGGCTTTATGCCTTCTGTTCCCCCAAATCAAATCAGAGTGTTGCAAAAGCTTTTATCAAGTAATTTCTAATACGCTTAAATTTTGCACATCTTCCTTAAGATTCCTGGGTTTTTTTTTTTATCTTCAAGTGAGTGCTAAGCCTGATGTAGGCCACAGGGCCACATTTTTATTTAAAAAAAAAAATTACAAAATTTTACACAAGAAAATCCCACACCAAACTACAATACTAATGATGAAATGAAATAAAGAGTCCTAAAACTAGTCTCCGTGTAAAGAAGACTCTCAAACTGGATCAAACAATATTTCAAACATAGAAAAAGAGCAGCCAACAGAAAAATTATTTATAGCAGCAAGACTTAAAACTATGGATCATGAGCTTCCTGGCGCTTGCACAACTTGCAAACTTGGAATCTTTAGAAAATTCTTTAGCTTTCCAGGAACTGGCGCTTGCACTTGTTAGACACTGCTCGCTTAAACCCAGATGCGCCATGAGAAGGCACACACGAGTGAGGAGCTCCCCGCCACGTGTAAGTGCTTGAGCATGCTCTTTCCATCCACAGTTAGATGCTGCATAAGTCAACATCTCCACCCATATTTGACTTATCATCCTCCACTTTTTTTCGTTGGTCCAATTATTCTCCAGAGATTGTAATTCCTTGGCGAGCTTGCAAGCATCATGTAGCATTGACACATTGCTTCCATTTTTTTTTTATCTCCTTCATGAACTCTTCAGAACCCCAATCAGTGGGTGTTATTTTTTCCGATCTCCAGCACCAAGAGAATTCGGTGAGTTGAATGCCGGTTTGCTTGTACCTTGCCTCACCAATCCCTTTAGGCAGCATATTTGGACGTTCAATTAGAAGATACAACATGTAATTAGACAAGGATCTGCTCATTTTGCAATATGGAGGAGGATTCTTTGCATCAACTTTCTTTTTGCGAATATCATCATGATAGCAAATATCAGTGGCAATGTGCCATAAAAGGAGGCTCCCATGAAAGTCTATTTCAACCACAGCCCAACGAAATTCTTCCAAGCATCCCATGCTTTTCAGTGCCTGATCACCTCTCTCTGCCAATATCTCCTTCAAATCATTCATGCCAGGATCAGGATAAGGCATTTCATGACTATATCTCGAACGTTTGTCTTTGAGGTATTCCCAAATTAATTTTTTTAATTCGTCGCTGATAACCTCCCAACTTTGAATGTTATACATGCCTATCAACTTCAGAAAACAAACTTTGGGTGTTGGTTTACATGCCAACGAATTTTTGACCATCTTCCACAAAGCTCCGTTCTTGGTTATTTGAGCACCTGTTAAGTCGTGTTGTGCCATGTATCTTTCCCACCTTTTGTTGTTGTCAGAGTAGATAGCTTTATGGACAGCTTTATAGACAGCATTGGCCCAAGGCTTTTTTAGCAGCAAGCTAAGCCGAAACATAGCCCATTCAGATAAGAGAAGCATGATGACTCCATATATCTCAAGAACCACTCCCCCTCCCAGCAAGATGTATGATATAATTACCTCGGTTTCTGTATAGGCACACTTGTTCGCGACCATCAACGAGAAGGCGACCAATGCAGAAGTAGATGACAGGAAACTGATGGAGCGAAGAATAGTACGCGTTGAACAAACACCTGTCACCTTTGTAAAAAGCACATCGTACATAAACCCCAACTCGACTTCTATCACTTTGAAGGCATCTGTTGCATCCTTGCCTCTCAGGATAAGATAGCTTGCCATATGGCTAGAATGGCTAAGCGCGAGATCTGCATAAAATATCTTGAACATTTTGAACAAAAAATGTGCTTCATGGAGATACAAAGCCTCAGATATTATTTTGTTAAATTTTAAACCTTCATTCAGGTCTTCCTCAGACATGTCAACGAAGGTAGGAGATTGAAAATTCTCGCCAAATTTGCTCTGGAAAGTATCCACTTCTTCACTTTGGATGTCCCTAAACTTCTTGGAGCTTGCTAGCCAGAGAACCAAAACCCTGTCTCCATACTTGGTAATTCCAGCAACAAAGATGGGAATGGCTATATATATGAGTGGATCCTTACCCCATGATTTGAACAGGGAATAAGAAGCTGTAGAAGCTTGAATTGCTAGCTGGAGAAGGTGCCGTAACCACAATTCGTTGTCTTCCAGTGCATAAGCAGTAATAGTGTCAGGACCACCAAGGTGTACAAGGAGAATTGGTGCCCAAAATGCTGGAATATTGTTTGGAGTTGGATTGATGCAATTCGTTCCCGAACCTCCTTGGCTACGGGAAACACTACCCAATGCATAAGTTGTCACCCAATCCGCGGACAAGTATGCTATCCAGACAAGGCCTCCAAGCACGATTCCAGTGTGGTACTTCCGCCGATTTCCAAGGACGATGAGCAAGATTTGGAGAAAGAGACTTAACAAAATCAGTGAGCGAATCTCCCATTCATTCCACAATTCTTGAGCACGTTTGGACAAGTTGTTGATATCCATCTTGTTTCCTTTTGTTCTCCTTCAACACAGGGTGCAATCTAAATTAAGATTTCCAGTAATGAAATCAGCTTTAGTAAAGATTCCAATCAAGCCAGAAATAATATTTAACTAATGCAACAATGAACCGAGTTCTAGCTAGTATTAATCACAGAAACAATCACAAATTATTTGAAAAACAAGATCATTACATTACTGCAAATTATGGAGCTTAACTAATTGACCATTTTCAGCTTCTTGCAGACATAGTGGTTTTGGTTACGTCAGCTAATACCAAAATCACTAAATTAACAGCATAAATATCATTGGAATTGATTTGTGCTTAGAGCTACTCTAATGAAATTATTACACCCTAAAACTCATGTTAATTGGATGGAAAAAAAATAACAATCTACAAACACATGTATTTCATGAGTTTTCAGGCCAACTCACTTCCACAATAGCCAAAACAATACCTGGAGATTTTATGTGGCAGGGCAATGATGGGGACTGTGCTGCTAAGTTATAATTTTTCCGTCGACTTGAGTTGGTTTTAGAAGTGCTGGTTCAACAAATACTTTACAAGTACAAAGTTTTGATATATTCCTGTAGAACGATGATTACTTACAAGGTACAAAAGAGAGGAAATGTTCTTCTTCCAGAATAGTTACCTTTCCCTTTTCGCAAGGTAAAATTTTATTCTTCAGGCATCTACTTAGCCCGTGATTTTCATGGAAACACTTCCTGTTTTGGAAGAAAATTATTTGTACGTACATATATAAAATAAGTGAAGAAGTTTATGGTGGAAGCTTTGAGAGAAAAAGAAGTTTCAATGGTACTAGGCAATGGATGATTTGTATCCCTAAGTGATATTATTCGGATAGTGGATTGCAGCTGCCCTTTTAATTTGCTCTGTTAGTCTCACGTTTCTTTCTGCTAGCATTTGGAAAAGAAGTAGGAGATGTTGGAGATAGGTGCGTGACAGAAATGAAATATATTTGTTTTGGTTACAGAGAAAGACAAAATTCTCGAGAAAGAAATTTGGTGTATTTCTATACTTTTAATATGAGAGGATAGACGTACGGAGGTGAGGATATACAATATTATGAAATTTTATTCTAAAATTGTTCTTATAAATTAAATTTTCAAAACTACAAGTTATGTCCTTTACTTGTTAATAATGACCATTAATTTTGTATGCATCATTCATGACCATTGGATTTGATTTAACAAAAATTGTAAAAACTTTGAAATTCCATATATCATAAAAAAAAGAAGAAAGAAGATAAAAAAAAAAGAAAAAAAAATTGTTGTCGTTATTTTCAAAATTTTTGTTAATTAATATGAAATCAATATTGTTGAAGTATTACCAAATAATTTAAGATTTTGGTGATGATTTAAAATACCATGAGATTCTTGTGGTGATATGCACAAATAGAGTTGTTTTCTGAAATTAAAGAGGGATTTTAAGTATAATTATAAGGTTATGATTATGAATTTCAGGAATCACCACTGAGTATTATTTCAAACCTTAGAGTTTTGCGTCTTTTACAATTTGATCCTAGGTTTCTGATTTATTCAATTAAGTTTTTAAATTTTCATCAAACTTCAATACTTTTATTGTAATTAAACTCTCAATAAATTCAATTAAACCTTGAAAAATTTCAATTAAGTCCTTAAACGTATAATTTTGAATTTTACTTCTCAAATTGAATTTTCTTTACTAATAGGATTTTTATTAGTCGAAAATATGCTCTTAAATTTTTTAATTTTATATATTTTAATTCTTCTCAACTAGAACTAGTCTTTTGATAATTTTCTAGATGTTTTACTATTTTTTTTTCTTATTTATTTATTAGTGTAGCAAATCTGATCATATCCGAAATTAAAATGCAATGATAAAAGTCCTCAAGCTCGACAGAGAAACACATGTGAGGCACACCCTATTGGCATGACAGCTCTATCAGACCAAGCTACTACGCCTAGCAGGCCGGGAAAAAAGAATATCACTTGGGTCTGGCCTCGGTGAGAACCAATAGCGCGTGAAATGAATAAATAAAAGATATTACTTAAATATTCGTTTCTTTAATCATTTCTAATGCGCACTTTTTCCTTGTCTTCGTCTTCTCTCTTTTTTCTTTGCGTTCAAATCAGAGACAATTTAAAGGAACGAAACACGAGTATTATAGAATCCAGAAGGCATTACTGTATCCACAAGCAATTGTTACTTTGGTAGCTTTCCTAAAGAAGGCTTCCTCTTCAGTCGCTATCCAATACTTATCAGTACCAAGTCCCCACCTTGACGTAGTGGAATGATTTCATTCATTTGATGAAAACTTCTGGACAGAGAAAATAATAAAAGTAGTTAAAGAGAACAAAATATTAGATTCCTCCTTGTTGAGAATCTCTTTTTCATTAGGTATGTTTTTATTCATGTGTTTATATAAATATACGCAGTGGCATCCACGTACATACACACAGCACGAAACGCAAACTAGAGGTAGAGTTATGTCGAAACCAATAGGTTCTGAATGGTCAGTAATGCTCATCAGTATACTCTTTCTTCTTAACTATCTTCTTCTCTGGCAACTTGGCTCTGGGGCTTCTTTTGATGATCG
>Ga0307517_10008398_pt1 | contig 14817 bp, 7 predicted proteins | sample 23_EM_MG_FD_194515 | JGI IMG/M metagenome (GOLD analysis project Ga0307517, IMG submission 194515) | Populus trichocarpa ectomycorrhiza microbial communities from riparian zone in the Pacific Northwest, United States - 23_EM | ecosystem: Host-associated > Plants > Roots > Unclassified | place... | reverse complement strand
ATCCAGGAGAGGGGGGAATTGTTGAGGCTAAACCAAGTAAGGGTAATAATTTTTTTTCTTTATCATAGTTTATGGAGAAAGTAGGGAATGAACTACCCTTATGCTTACGAGTGATTATGTTGCGGCTAAACCAAAATCCCTTGAAATTCTATCATAGTTTATCATAGAGGTTTAAGGGATTTTAGTCGAATTTGCAGACTTAATGCTAGAAGAATTATCCCAAAGCTACCTTTCATGTGAGACATCTAGCACTAGATCGACTTGATTTTATGTTTTAGCCTGCCAAATGAACCAGTTTATAGACTTAGACCAGTAAATCTAAAAAGTTACAACAATATATGGTAGAGTTGTTGAAGAAGAGGTACACTTGAGAAAGTACAAGTCCTTGTATAGTTTTAGCCCTTTCGGTAACAAATAAAAATGGAAAATGGAGCATATTTATAGATAGTAGAGCCATCAACCAAATTAATATGAAGTATTTTTAGCCCATGCCATAATTGGATGATATTATAGATCAATTAGCCAGTTTTAAAGTTTTCTCAAAACTGATATTAAAAACAGCTACCATCAAATACAGATCAAGCCAAAGTATAAGTGGAAGACAACTTTTAAACACAACATGGGTTGTATGAGTGGATGGTGATATCATTTGATCTATCCAATGCACCTAGTATTTTTATAAGATTCATACACTTAGTTTTGAGATCATTTATAGGCGGGTTTGTAGTGACTTACTTTGATGAAATCATGATCTATAACTCATCCTTGGAGTGCAGCACCTATAGACTATTTGACACATTAAAACATGAGCAATTGTTTATAAACCACATAATTGTTTGTTCTTTAATAATACTATCACTTTTTTGGGATTTGTTGTATCTATTAATGATGTGCAAACATATAAATCTAAGGTGGCAGCAATTATGGAATGGCTCTCTCCCACGAGCATTCATGATGTTACGGGATTCATGATGTTACGAGTTTTCATGGGCTGACATCTTTTTATAAATGGTTCTTCCACATCTTTATAGCACTGATTGGACCTATTATTGAATGCTTCAAAAGTCATGCTTTTCAACTAATGAAAAAGGTAGCTTAAGTATTCTTCCACATCTTCATATTTTTCTTAAAACAATAGTCTGGTAGTCTAAAAAAACTAGTTGATGCAGCAAGTAAATGGGTTGTTCTTGTCAACGATATGTGTATTTAAGTAAACAATATGATTTTGTATGGTGGATTATTATTTATTTCATGTTGTGTACTTGATACATTAAACAATGCACCTAGCATGAGATTATTGCTATTAGTTATGAGATTACGTTCATGAGTAGATAAAGATTTTATACTTTATGGATGGTCTATATGGATGGTCTAATGCACCTAGTTGCATTATCAATGCGCTACATTGCGAAAATCATTTCGAACGTAAAAACTTTTTTAAATAAAAAACACTTTAAAATATAATTTTTACCACTCTCAGTCGAGCAATTAGCCTCTAATAAATTCTAATAAATGCCATATTCGACATAAATGAAAAGAAACGCCCTTACAATTTCTCAGATACAAGCAGGGAAGGTATTATGTATTTGACATGAATAGTTGAAGTGAATTTCTACCATTAGAGTCTTGAAACGAATTCAATTTATTTAATATGAAATAAGAAAACCGAGTTTTAACCCTTCATAAATCTAAATTTCAGTTCAACTTCAATGATGAAAGGAAAAATAAACAATAACAGTTCCAACTTTATCCTACTGATGGATGGTTCTCCGACAGGCTCAGAATCTTTTATCTGATAGTCAGAATATTCTCAGATGAACCGCTTCACGGGTTTATCCACTTAATTGGACATGCATGCTGTCTACACTACACACGAATTAGACTGAGATCAACAAATGACAACAGCAACAATACAAACCCCTGCAAAGTTGCAGGCTGCTCGGCTCCCTTTTTCCTGTCACATTATCCACGCCAAATTATTGACCGAAGCAAAGCAAATTTAAAAGAGTCCAAATCCAGAAAACATCCGAATTTAATCTGGAAAGGGCAGAAGAGGAGCACAAATACATCTCTACAAAAATCCACCTACACAGGCATCCGTCCCCTCTAATTGCTATCGGTCCTAGGCAAGAAAACAGAATACAGCTAAAAATCCATACGATAAACTAGTAGTGTTAATTCCCATAATCATACAGGTCTTGTTCCAAGTCCATGTCAAGGCTTCGAAGCACAGGAAACCACATGTGACTTGAACTTCTCAAGCTCTGCCAAAACCTCATCTTCTGGCCTGTAGATCAAATCACTCATGCGCCATATCTGCACACATTTTATTAAATCAAATTTAAGCATTACCCCAATGACTCAAATTAGAAACATCTTTAAAAGCATTCTAAGAGAAAAAGAAAAAATAATGATATCTCTAGAAGTTTAGATTAGTGATACAAAATTTTGAAACTCCATTCCCATCCTTCATACTCTATGTTTTACCAACTTATCCATACACTTGCACAATAAGACATTTCCATGGAAAGCAACTATTACCTGCAGTGTCCCTCCCCCGCCAGTGGTATCACAGTCATCAGAGACACTAACCACCGTCCAAGGATCAGATGCATTCCAATGGAAATCAACAACTTTATCCCTAAATGACAGTAAAAGAAAATACATGATTACTTATCAGCCCATAAAGAAATACGGGAGAATTTCAAAAAAGAATCAAGGATTCAAATATTGAAGATGCGCTTTGCTATCAATCAATTATATAAAGTAGATTAATTATGACCAGGAAAAACACAATAAACATGTGAAGACCAAAGCAAAAGATGAGACAAATGCTTATTTACAGTGAATTTAGAGCTGTTAGTTGATTTCAATAAACCATGAGAATCTTTAAACCAAGGTAGATAAGACATTAACGAACACTTAAACACAAAAAAGTCGAGGCCATTTGAGCTTTCCTTAATTTGACAGACATGTGTTTTAACATTGTATGTAATCTTAAGTCACAAACATTTGTCAGGTTAAGAGTATGAATGTGGTTGGTCAGAGCTTTCACCATTCATGCTTCAGCCAGCCACACCTAATAGTGCATTAGCAGTCTAAGAAACTCAGGAGAGAAGAACCTTCAGAAAGCTAACATGATAGAGAGATCAGGTTCAACACATCTCATAAAAATATTTCTTGCAACAAAGAGATGTTGCCAAAGATTCCTAAAAGCCAAATTCAGAAGTAGAAGAAAATAGTGTTTTTCACATATAGATATGGTAGGCATTCAAGGCAAAGAGACAATCAGGTGAGATGGCTGCATCCAACAAAGACCAGTCAGCAACTAGAGAAATTGAGGTTCATGTAGCTGCATGGAGAAGAAAAATGATAAAGAAACCATATAAAATGACAAATGCTAATGCACCATATTGAATGATGAGAATTTCCTTTTTTCAATCGCAAGTGATAGATGCTGGTTTGAGAAACATATATTCAACGTATTCAAAAAGGAATCCTTAAGACAAATGAGAAAACAATTACAAACCATTGAGAATTGCTAGCAATTAAGGAACTGTTTTCAAGGAGAAAAACTATCAGGTACAAACCTGTGCCCAGCATGCTGGAAAAACAATCCTGCAGGAGAACTTGGAGCTCTAGTCGGACGCTCTGTCTTTTTGCCAACCTGCAAGAACAGAAAAACATAGAGGACGCATGCTAGTAAAACATCACCCAAGTTCCAATCACACAGCAAAGCAAGCAACAATGCAACCAAACAATCAAAGCATCTTTAATTAGAACTTTTGAAATCTGAGGCAGAGATGGAGGAAAAGCTTTCACCAAAATGAGGTGTAGCTCAAAAGCACCATAAAGAAAGCTGGGCTATGCTCAAGAACAATTGGGATAAGAATCCCCCACCCATGCAGCGAACAAATAATGGGAAGCATCTCCGTACACACTAAAAATTTCTTTTATCTCAATGTGAAGATCCAGAAACCAAATAAGACTTCTAAAAGACAAGTTACATATGTATTCAGAACTATGTGTTCTTGCAGAGGAGTCCACAGCGACTATATATCCTGAGTACATGCAATGAAAAACAGATGAACAGTTTGGTCTTTTCTTCAGCTTCTTAGAAAATAATTAGTTAAATATTTCTTACAGAGCATTTCAAACAAGAAAAAGGGTATGCAATCCTTTCATTTTCCCCTTCACTTGAGGATTCGTTAACTTTCACAATGATTTGTCAAACAGACCTACATTGCTTGAGACCTATTTTGCATTCAATTAGATGGGTTGATGCCCATGCACAGGCAATCCAGCTCATGCATGGAGATTGGACATACAAACCTTCTCATAATCCCAAATATTTAAGAGACCATCCTCCGCAGAACTCCCAAAAACAGATGCCTTATCTGGAGACCACTGAAAAAGAAATGGAGATTAATAAAGTAAACATTTACAGCTAGCTTCCAGGGCCAACAAATGACTTCCAACTAAAATTTTGAAGAAAAAGGCTTGGGGTATGAGAGGAACAAAAGGAGGTTGGTGAGTACCTGTACACAGAGAACAGCAGCTTTGTGACCCTCAAATTTATAGACAGGCAAACCAACTCCATTAGAAGTGAGATTCCTTCGATCAAACATGCAAACAGAAGTATCTGCAGACCTGAAGAAAAAACAAGCAGAGCTTAAAAAAATCTTTGGCATTTAATTTTTTCCTTACAAGCACAAAACATCAACCAAACTAAAATTGTTTATCTTGTCCACACCTGGACAGCACAGCATAACTGAAGGAAGCATAAAATTGAAACATACCCAGTTAAAATGAGATTATCATCTTGAGGATTCCAATCAACACAGTGAAGATCAGCATTATGTGCCCTTTCAACCTGTTGACCAGAAACCAAAATCGGTGGAGAACAGGAAAACATAGATAGTCAGAGCTGAGCTTTTACATGAATGATATTTTAAAACTGAATAAGCACAATCTACAGAATACCACTGAATGGTGACCAGATAAAAAGGCATACAAAACATGAATGATACTTTGGTTCAATGAAGTAGATATTAAAAAGAAATAATTAAAAAAAGAGTTATAACTCAGTTTCTTGATCAAAACTCTACACCCAATCAATGTGAACAGATTATGGTAAAAAAAATCGATAAATAAAAAAGTCAATACAGTCAGGTGCAGAGAGTAAGGAATAGTACACTAGTATTAACATCATTCAGAACAATGAGATCAGGTTTTCACTTCATCAATACTGGGAATGCCTTCATAAATACCCACAAGATTTGTCAACCATAATCCAAGAAAAATTTACAAAGACAGATGCTAATAACAAGACCAAGAATATAAAGCAGAGGCAAATAACCTTTATAGCTGGGCTAGTACCAGCTCTAGCATCCCATAATATAAGGCAAGAATCATCTCCTACACTACAAAACTCCTGCGCACTTCAGAAGACATATAAACTCAATCAGAAATAAAAAGCCATATCATAAATGCTTTTCCAAAGTTATAATTAAAGAAAAGTATAAGAGCATATTAACGAGATTAATTTTACAGCCACATTTTCAATTATTTGCATAATACACTGAATATAATAACATAATATAAATGATGACTAAAAAAATCATAATTTCATGAAAGATGGATATTATACATTGAATACTAAGACAATAAACAATGAGATGACTACATGCATTTAACCAGGGCCATGTGAGATACCTGGATGGACAGAATGCCACGTCTTCAACTGTATCCTCATGCCCTTGGTAGATACCTCGTGGTCCAACAGAAGGGCCATCAGTGGCTTTATCATTGCCATCCCCAGTCTTTTTAATGATTGATCCACCAGATCCTGGAGACTTAGTGGCTGGATCAGAGGCAGATGATGTTATATGGTCCTGGATACTCCACAAAACTACCAACTTGTCCTTCCCTGCAATTAACAACCCATACTTGAAGAAAATCTTTGTCAAGATAAATCAAGTTTGTCCTAGTCCCCATCCAAGCAATCTAGATGTGCCTATAAGAATCATGAACATCCAACCAAACTAAAGAGACACAGCATAACAGTACACACCAAGATACATATTTCAACCAGAAGGAAAGAAATATGTAATAAGACAAATATGCTGTTTGGTGCAAGTAGCAATCTAGTCCTAACTTTTAAGAAAGTCATTTATTAATAAGTAAACACCATAATACGTATCCAAAAGAAGAAGAAAATTGACAACAAAAGGAGAAACACAGAATAACACAAATAAGCTGCTGGACAAATTTCATATTCTAACCAAGCACAAGTAGCAATCCACCCCAAATTCATCCATCACAAGGAAAAAAAAAAAGAAAAAGAAAAAAGAACTTAAAAATAGATTTTCAACCTCCAGAAAGCACATAGGGTTCAGTTGGGCACATTGCAAGGGCAAACTCAGCATTGTCTTGATGTCCAGTCAAAATCTGTGGGAAAAAGTTCCAAGTTGACATGGTTTAGCACGCGACACAAAAAAAAGGGTCATTTTGATAGAAAATTATGAATCCCTAGAAATATAAAAAGGGTGTGCAAATGCATGATGATATGCCTGGAATGCAGCAGTGGTACAAGAAAATGCTTTATGGAGAGGATCATGTAAACACGATAGCATTTGCATTTGATTGTCCACAATTTACAACACTCTTTTATATCTAGAAGGCAAACATCTAAACGACCCTACTTGCCATTGTAGCGAAACCAATAAAAAAACAAAAACTACTAAGAGTGCTGATTATAAATATAAAAAGAGAGCCTTGATAAATAAGTAAATAAACAAAATGCAGCATCCTGCATTTCAAAATCAAATTACCAAATCTGGACGAGAATTTGTAGCTCCAAGAACAGCATGTCGGTTAGGCTGTGCTTCAACATCCCATATAAGAACCTGAAGTTTTACAAGTACAATGCTGGCAAAATTAAATTATGGGAACTAACAAAACCGTAAAAACAATCAAAAACAGAATAGGTTCAGCCTAAATAAAGAAACCAATAGGTTCCTAAGACACTCACATCAGGGCTGTCAGTATGAGTAGCCACTATCTTACTATTCTGGGGGAGTTCTCTGATTCTGTTTACCTGAAAAAGTATATCAAAAAAATCTATGAAGAACAGGTTCAAATGGGATTTCCTGCCTTTTAAAAGCAGAGCAAAACTTTAAGATCAGGGTGGACATGAGTAAAGAGCCAATGCAGCAAAAGTACAAGTCCATACTCCTTTTTCTAACAGGAAATGTGGCATTAAAATTTTACAACAAACTTAATAGAGAGATCAAGTAGATACCTATTTTATACCAAAAAAAAATGTCAAAAGTTTATAATCAGCTGATGTATCTGCATCACTGCATGCAACTGTAATAACTACATATATTATGGCTGTGTACATTCTGTATGTGAAATCTATACCTCTCCAGGATGTATGATGGTCTTGTACTTCTTAACAAATGGAGAGCGTGCTTCTTCATTAAACTGAAAAGATAAAGCAAATGGTATTAAGTAAATAAATTAGATGTTAACCACATAAACTAAGTTGTAGAAACAATTGAGGAACTTGACAAAGTAATTGGAGGATAGATATGAGGGAAAAGAATTCAGGGGAAAGGAATGTGACGGGGTAGAGTTACTTAAATTTGTTTGGGCAAGAGAGAAAATGAGGGGAAGAGATGAAAGTGGAGTGAAAATTTTCCTTGAGCACCAAAAATCTATCTCCAATTTAGAGAGAAAATGGAAAGATAATGGAAAAAGGTTACTCATTCACCCTTATAATAAATTTTCTATTCCACAAAAATGAAAGGTAAAAAGGATTTTATAAACTTTCTCTACACATTAATTCTCCTCCAAATTCCTTCCACCAAAACAACAAGAGAGGAAATTACTTCTCTCCTGTAACTTCATTTCCCTTCATTTTCAATGATTTCAGTTTCCTTTCCCTCATATTTGGCTCCCAAACATTGAATAAAAGTTAAGAGCAGGTAGAAGAAAGAACACAACAGAAAATAATTAATCACCTGAGATATGTGTTCCGCAGCAGCAACTCTAGACTTGACAACATCACAATTTGCAATGACCAAAGTATTTGGAACACTACCATCAGTCTGGCCACACAAAAGTTGGATAAAGAAAAATAACCAGAAAAAGGAAAAACATTTCTTATGAGAACAGTTCTGAAGAAAAGTGACCAAATAAAGTCTAAATTATCATGGAAGGTAATATTTATTGGCAAGGTTAACATTGGAATGGACACAAAAACAGTAATCACGACATTATGGAAACTGTCTTACAGGAAAGATATTAAGAAAGTAAACACAGCACCACAAGTCATAATCCATCAACGGAGTAACAAAATCTCTAAAGCACCCAAAATCTCACATTGCATCAGCTAGAAAGAGATGTCAGAGGGTAAATTAAAATGCCCTTTCCAAGCTAAAAGAATGACCAATTGCACACCAAACCCATAGGCTCCAATTATTACCATTAAAACCTTGAAGTTTCAATGTTGTTTCAGTGTAAGGATGCAATTAATTGTCTATTAATTGGGATGGGACAGAATCACAAAAAATTCAATGTGCATGGCACAATGCTTATTTCTTCAGCCTTCAAGACTCATTTGAGTAGTAAGATTTTAGCCATCTTGCTCAGATTAAGCAGATGAATAGTTCTCTTCCGTAATTTATCTATTGCTGAAAAATAAATTAGAGCATTTCGTTCATTACCATTACAGAAGTTTCAGATGTTTGACCAGAAAGACGCTCATATAGTATAAGCAAAAAAACTTGCCTGCTCGGAGAGATAGAGGCGCTGGCGATTCTTGTAAGTAGCTTGCTCAAGCTGCGGGCCCCACCTAATCACAGCATCATCGATCGATTAAAAAAAAAAACATACTGAGCTTCAATCGTGGTAGAGCCATGGAAATGGAGCAAAGTAACCAAATTGAAAAACCCTAGCTTTGGTTCACTCAAAACCAAAGGTAAAATAAAAGCCCTAGACAAGAAAGAACGTTAAAAAATACAGAGCAAAGGGGAGAAAGCATCTGGCAATCAAGAAATGTAAGGAAAACCTAGTAAAAAGAGAGAGAGAAACAATACCGGCAAGAGAGAGATGGCCAGACGAGGTTGTGATTGGCTAGCCAGTCATAAAGAACAGGAACCAAAGACTTCCACTGAGTGTACTTGTCATCAATAGAGGGTTGCTGTGCCTTCCTTCCCTCTTTCATTCGGGCACCAGCACTTTGCTGCTGCTGCTGCTGCTGCTGCTGATCTTCTTTGGGCTTCGGTTTTCGGCCTCTCTTCTTTGGCACTTGAGCAGTAGTGGCAGCAGGTTCCATTTCAAAGACACAGTAATTCTCTTCTGTTATGGGTGAGAACTAAAACCCTGAGAAGATGGACGGCCTGCCCCTGTCTAATAGTAAAGACTTGATAGTTGTCTAGTGATGTGTCGCCGGCGGGTCAATTTTTAAACTGGTGATGGCAGTGTTTTGTTTTTCTAAATAAAAAATTATATCCAGTTAAATTTAATAATATAATTAAAAATAAATAAATGATAATAAAAAAGATATTTTTCCATTTTATAAGAAAATATCTTTTACAACTTCTAAAAATATTTCTACAATCTTATATAACAAAACAAAAACTAAATACAAATAAAATAACCTTAAAAAATAAAAATGAAAAACATCTAAAATTTAATTATTAATAAATCAAACATTAAAAGAGAAGCTAAAAACAATTATTTAAAAAAAAATTAAAAAAACTTGGCTAGAGTCTGCATGTCAAAGTTATAGCTCTGTCATGAGACCGAGATAACCTTGTCTAAAAGAATTGGAATAAAATAATAGAGGTCAACTTTTAAGCCAATAAAATGATGACAAGTGAAATAAAAAAAAACTCGAGTTAAATCGGATTAACTCGATTAACTTGTGACCCGGAATATGAGATGAAGATGACCTCACTGAAAGGAAAGCAGAAACATCATGAAGTTTAATGCCTAATAATCTTATATTGAATGATGAAATTAAAAAAAATCAGTTTTTTTCTTAAAAATAGCAAGTCAACATGGGTTAATTTAATTAACTCATTATCTAGTATATAAGATTGGGATAAGTCCACAAAAAAAAAGCAAAAAAATCATGAATTTTAAGGTCTAATAACCTAATATCAAATAAAAATTGAAAAGAAAATTAATTAAAAAAAAAAAACACAAGTCAACCTAAATTAATTGTTAACTTGACTAATATGTGACCTAGGATATGAGTTCGGGATGAATCCATAGAAGCAAAAGCATAAAAAAAATCATGAAACTCAATACCCAATAATCTAAAGTTGAAAGTTAAAGCTGAAAAAACAAAATCAATTTTTTAAAAAAGAACCTAAAAGAATCCAAATTTAAATCAGGCTAATTTTCAAAACCAGAGATTCAAGACATGAGACCGAGATTATCCCATAAAAAAATATGAAAAAATCACGAAGCAAAATTCTTAATAATCAAAAAATTAAAAAAAATAAATAAATAACAATTAAAACAATGAGGACCAATTCTAGTATGAAAAATAAATGAAAGAAAACAATGAGGGACTAAATTGAAAAATAAAATAAATCATGAAAATGAGAAAAGAAAACAATAATAAAAAGAATAAGGACAAAGTTGGATGCAAAAATTAAATGTTAATGGATAAAATTGAAAAACAAAACAAGAAAGAGATAAAAACAATAGCAATCAAAATAATAAGGACCAAATTGGATTAAAAACTAAATGAAATAAAATGTTTAGGGATGACACTAAAAAAATAATCAACTTCAAAAAGTATTAAAAGCATAACAAACAACAATAAAAAAAAAATAAGGACTAGAATTTGATATAAATACAAACTGGAAGGCACATTTATTTTTGGGAAGGGTTGGCATGAAATTCAAAGCGGGGATATAAAAAAGAGGGAGGATAAGGAAAAAAGCCTCACAAAACCCACATATTGCTCTACCGTGCTCACGCGTTGACCATTATGAAGAGCATAGCACAACACTTCCAACACCATCATGAAAGGTAGCGTTTGACTGCTTAGATGCATCGCACGTGTTGCCTAAAAAGCATGGGAACCTTCGCATCAACCCCTTTTTTTTAATTATTTTTATATATGTGAAAAGACTAGTTTGTCACCATGGGACCAATCGTTGCTCTACTGTGCACATATGTTGACCACCATGAAGAGGATGACGTGGCACTTCCACCACTGATATGAAAGGTGGCGTTTGAACGCTTAGAGGCGCCACATGCGCCATCCAAAAAGCTTGGGTGCTTCCGCGCCAACCCGTTTTTGTTTTATATTTTTTATATATATGTGAAAAGATTAATTTACCCCTCATTTGCTTATAACTAAAAAGTCATGATGAAATTGTTAAGAAGCCTCTAGACATCTATTTTTATGTTTTTTCTTCTAAAGATAATGTAGTTATTTCATTGTGCTAGAAAAACACCCCTAAACCATAATTTTAAAAATTTTGTTCATAAAAGTAATAAAGTCATTTTACTATGTTAATAAATATGTATAGATTAGTTTGTTCTCAATCAATTTAGTAATGTTCAATGGATCTTGTGGAATAATCGGTACTACCCCTAATAGTAAGCTTTGTTATTTTTTTTAGAATGACAAAATTGTCATTAAATTGTTCCAATCTACAGTGTAATAAGTCTAGGGTCACAATGTTTTACTGATGACTTTTAGTTTTTTTTGTAACTAACTAGTACTTATGCTAGGCTGCAAATAAGATTTAAAGCTAATTTTTAATACAAGAGAAAAAATAAGTTGGTGCTGTAAAAGCCTTTTATGACTCCATTAAAAATTTTAACTAAAAATTGAAAATTTCATATGAATTGAAAATATATGACTAAAAAATTGTAAAAACCTAATTACAAGAGTTTGTTTGTTTTGTGTAAAATATTTTGCAAATAGAAAATATTTTGCATTTAAAATATTTTCCAGTGTTTAGCTTAAAAAATATTTTCTCATAAAATATATTTCTCAATGAATGCGATGGAAGAGGAGGTGGTAGCATAACAATTATGGTGATGGTGAAAAAGGAGCTAGTGGTAAGGGGATTGTCGTGGTGGTATACGATGAGATTGAGATGATAGTTAAAATAGTTGGATGATATCACAAATGAATTACTATTCAGAAAATATTTTATGGAACTTTATGAGTTGAAAATATTTTTTAGCAAATGAGCTAAATTTGAAAGTTGATTGTGATATTTTATAAATATAAAGTATTATTTTTATATCCATCAGGATATATAAAGTTGGATTTGAATGACTTATTGGAATTTCATTTATAAAGTTTATTTACAAATAAAGTACTTATGTTAAAAAATAGTGTATTGTAATGCATACAAGGAAGTATTTTATTGCAAAGTATAACTAGTATGATTTATATATTGTATTCTTGATCTAAGTGTAAGTGTTTCTACTCACTAGCTTTTCGGGGTTTTATAAGAAATTGTCACTTTTCAAGTAGTGTCATAGGAGCCAAAAGGTAGAATGTAAGAAATATCAAGAGAGTCATATGATAAGTTATGTCTTTAAATTAATACCATATTTTTTTTCCATATTATTTGTAAGTGGCAATTAAAGTCTTATATGTTTGGTCATAGATGTGCATTCTCTATATGCTTTTATTTTATCAATTTATCCTCCTTTTCTTTTTACATCCCCATATCTCAAATATTGGGGACACAACACTACTAAAAAAAGAAGAAGTTATGATTGCCAATGAAAAATAATTCGTCGTTTACCGATAAAAATTGTGATGGAAAATTTATGTCTGTAATTTCTAATGAAAACAATGATGGAATAAAAAAAATTCCATCGGCATAACTGACATGTCGAATTACTGATAGAATTGCCAACAAAAATTCCATCAATAATTTTAAACTAAATTAAAACCTAATAGTCCTTTTCTTTCCCCATTTCTTCTTCTTCTCCTCAAAACATCAAATTAATTACTACCGATAGCCCCCCTGCAAATCTAACACCAACAATACATCTCTCCCCATCTCAAGTTTGATTTCTTGTTTACTTTCGCTTCCTAGTAAATTTGTTAATTACTTTACACGAGGCTTTTTATTATTTTTTTTCAATTTGAGTTCGGACTGCAACAAATAACTTCGTATTGCTTTTTCAAAACGTTTTGATTTTCACTTTTTGTGTGTTTGCTTGCATTGGTTTGGATGGTGTGTCATGTGAAAATCAAAGGGGAGATTGATTTTGCTTAATGATGACACCCGCATCCGTTGGACCTTGAGGATTGTTCTTACTAATTTGGTTGACATGAATATGATATCTGGGGGCTGAATTTTGAATGTTTTTATGTGTGTTTGAAAATTTTCTCAAATGTATAAGGTTTGAGACCTTATTAAGCTTCTCAATGATGGATTCATGTTTGATTGTTTGTCTAAAGCACGTTAGAGATTGTTGCTACATTCTTTGTATTTTTAGTGAGTTTATGTTTAAAAATTTTGTTGAGAATGGTTTTAAGAAAACAAAAATGCTACTATATTTTTCTTATGAGCTTTGATAAAGTTGATTGTTTTAGTTTTTGATTTTTCTCATGTTTTCGTTTTAAAAACTTGACTGTCATTTTCTTTTGATTTTGCCTTTGTTTGAGTTTGGTTGAATATTTTATGCTTTAGCCTTGTAAGTGTAAAAATGTGCCTTCCATTTTACTACTCTTTTTCCTCTATACAATTTGGGTTGAAAATATTATGCTTAGGATGTTTTAAATATCCAGTTGTTTTGGATTTTTAATTATGTATTAAAGGGGTCAATGAAAGCTACAAGACACTAAATATTTTCAAAACAAGCCAACTTATCAAATTTTTAAAATGATAGAATCTAGTGTGTGTGTGTGTGAATCATGGTTGTGTGTTTTAACACTCTCGCGCTTATGTGTTTAATGACTACATGGTTGTGCTCAGTTTATTAAAAGGACATGGTTAAAATGGTTATATATTTGTGTATAGCAAGGTCATTGCCTACCCACTTTATGATTAGACATCAAATAAGCATAGTTAGTAATATCTTTGTAGTAAAGATAGTTAAATTCATGATCACTCTTCTTTTTGTGCACTTTAATATTGTAGATTCATAGACTAGATTTTGATTACGATTATGCCAATAACAAGAATTAGTATTGTCATTAGAAAGTTATGTGCCCTTTCTTGGATGGTGTTGTCGAGACTAAAAGGTCATGAAGGTAGATGATTGTTAATGACTAGAAAAACTAGACAAATAAAACAACCACACCATAGTGCAATTGGTACCATAAGTGCTGCCTTCTTTGATAGTGGAATTGTGAAATGCAAATCTAAAATACACAAATATGAAAATGGGTTTTATCGGTTAAGCATCAAGTTCTAAGTTCTAAACTACCATTAACATAATGTGTTCATTGTTTCCTATTAGATACCATGTATACAAGAAAAAACAGGTCCAAGTCCAACAAGAGCGTTACTACTTCATCAAGTAGTAGTGTCTGTGATCGTGTTGTAAATCTAAATGATGATTATGAAGAGGCACCATCTAATGTAAAAGTTATCAACCAGACTAAACCAATAAGGAAAATAGAGCAATCATCCCTTATTTTATAAAGCTTATTTTAAGCAAAATTATTGTAGAATAGAAGGACAACCTCTCTATATAATTAATGTTTTGTCTTAATATTGAAGTTATTTATTTGTATTAAGTTATTTTAAGTTTTATATTTCATGAAAATGACATTGATGAATTGGTTTTCAGGTTCAATAGTATTAA
>Ga0307517_10008397_pt1 | contig 14817 bp, 3 predicted proteins | sample 23_EM_MG_FD_194515 | JGI IMG/M metagenome (GOLD analysis project Ga0307517, IMG submission 194515) | Populus trichocarpa ectomycorrhiza microbial communities from riparian zone in the Pacific Northwest, United States - 23_EM | ecosystem: Host-associated > Plants > Roots > Unclassified | place... | reverse complement strand
AGAAATTTTTGACACATCACGAATATAAGCACAAACCTTATGGTCGAATTCAGCCATCTTCAGAACTATTGGTATAATTATTGGTTCCGGACCAGATTTTAAGCTAACAGAAGTCTTTCTATCTCCCTCAAGACCTTCAACGGTTTCACCTGCATGAACAAAAAATCCAGGAATGGAAACTGTCACCCTTAAGTCACCCATGCATGCATTCATCATCAAGCAAAATTACAAGTTAGAACTTGTCATCAAGGAAAATTATAAGTTAGAAGAGACTAATAGAATACTAGGCTTGTTATCAAAACCCGGAGGGAGAATTACCTTTACTGTCAACAATGCTTCCAGCTTTATCTCTAGATCCCTGAGAATCCACAACTTTATTCACCTGGTTAACAGATTTCCCTTCTTCTGAGGCCAAATCCCCAGGAGTGCAGTTGATATTTTCAGGATGATTTCTACTAACACTTGTGGAACTATTTTCCATCTGTCTTGCAGGATCGTCATCTGGAGTCACTGAAACAGGGTTCATCTCAGATTTTTCTGGCATTTTAGCTGGTAATTTATTTTCTTCATCCATCAAGTAAATGCTTGGATCCAAATGTATCCCCTGTCATTATTTGTCAGAAACAACTGCAGATCAGATAGGAGTGCTTGGAAACATTACCATGCCTATCAATCTGATAACAAGCATCTCAAAATTTAACAAAATGTTTCCACCAAAAAAAAAAAAAAAGTTTGTGTATTAACAAGCCAGTTTAACAGTCATTTCAGTTTTTTTGTTTTAGTCACAACCTAATTGCACCAGATCTGAACACAAATCCTCTCTTGCACTACCTCAACTTAGGCAGCAGCATCAATAGCTGGTCAGAACTACACTTTTTTTCTCTGACTCTCATAGGGAATAACAGAAGGCATAATTTCTCATCTTTTAAACATCAATTAGTTCCCAATCATCTTCTTTTCTTTGATAAAGTAAGAAAATATTATTAAAAAGAGACTACAAGATTATGGAAGCAGGATACGAAATCACCCTTAAGAGAAAGTGCAAATGATACAAAATCAAAACAAATTAGCCCTCCTGTGCCAACTAAAGTCAAATAAGTAAGGCCCCTTCAAAAGCCCCAAAAGGAATGTACAACAAGCCCAAGGAGACTAAACAAACAATTTTACAGTTTTGTTTTATCTGAAGACTCAAATCATTGCAATGGTACCATACTTTCCATGGTATAACAACATAAGACCATTTAATGTATGGTTTGTTAGAATATTTAGCAGAATGAATGACAGCATAATTGTAGATGGTGGATATTATACAGCAGAGTGATCAACAAAGAAATAGGTGTTGACTGGAAGTTTTGATGGAACAGTCTAATCTACAACCAACATAAAAACAGAAAATTAGACATACCTCAATTATTATTGGCTTTCCATCTTTCATTGCTTTCTTCAAATCACCAGCCAAACCTTTGAAGCAAGCATTAAATTAACAAATCAAAAACCTACGCGCTTGCAGAACATCTAGCAAAATTAAAACAATTTCCAGGGGAACAAAGAACACCTTCGAAATCCAAGAAAAAAAATTAAAACCACCATGAACATGAAACAAGTTGGAGAGGGAAAAGAGAATTATTCAAATAAGAAAGGGGATCAAAGAAGCGCAATGGCAAAATTGACAGACTACCTTTACGAACAATTCTGCATTCTCTACAAAATTCAGTGATTAACTCCTCAGAAGAGCTGAATTCTCGTGCCCATACAGGAGTAGAAGCCAATGGTGCACTGACTCAGATAAAGAAAGGGAATAAGTGATCTTGTACTGTCCATGGAATAAAAAGAATAAGCGATTTTGTACTGTCCAGAGAATAAAAAGAATAAGAGCTAGCTAGCATGACCAATAATCTTCATCATAGGATACAATATCATGTACTGGAGACAACAATATAGTGTCAACAAAATTGAAACCTAGTTATATATAGTTTCCGAGTCCTTATTCCAGTCAACAATGTCTATGTTTGTAATAAGGAATCTTCCTTGTTATAACTTTCCTTGCTCCTTTTTTGGATGGCTCAGTATGCTGCTGATATTCTTAATTCCTCTAGATAGAAATGCTTCTAACATCAGAAATAGAAACCATGGAATTAAAAATAGAAAGGGAATAAACATACTCAGTTGACGTTCGCAGCAATTCATACACCATATCTGTCTGCGACATTAAAAATTAATAAAAAAAAACCCATATGTTTCAAAGGCATCAGTATTGAACCCAGACGAATTGATACATGAAAAGACAATAAGGAAGGCGAGATGCTTCATGGCTAGGTGGAAGGCAGCACCTGTAAGACATTAGGCAAATTCAGCCGTTGTGCGAGTTGGGTAGCTATGGTAGACTTCCCAACACAGGCAGTTCCACAAACAAGGATCACCAAGGGCACTCTTTGATGATGAAATCTAAAAGCATATGACCAGGAAAAAAATCATTTTTTTCTTTTTCAACATAAAATCAGCAAAAACCTTTCATCTTTGTCATTTAAAATGAAGAAAGTGATAATAAGGCAACAAAACTTCTGGGCGCGGATACTATGGGTAGAGCTCTAAATTACCTCGTCATCATCTTGTAACGATTTATGTACTCTTCTCCATACCCCCGCCGCTCCATAAGCTGCAAATAGACTCCTATGTATGAGGAGGGAGGAGGGCGTATGAAACTAAATCCAATATTCAGAAAAGTCTCAAAAGTATTCTAGTGCTCAGTGTAGTCCCTCCATTACGGCCATAGAAAGAAAATGGCATGCTAAACTCCTCTTATATAGCAGATTATGCCACTTGCTATCCATAGCCACCTAAGAATTGAAAATAAAAGAAGGAAAGGTCACATACCTTGAATAGATTAGCTTCCAAATCAGACTGAGATCTGCCAAAATAATACAAGAGGTTGCCCATTAGTTGAAAAACAAGGAAAAAAACAATGATCAGTGAAAAACCTTCAAATATAGCCATGGGGTACATTTTAGACTTTACCCGACTACTGCATGAAAGGATAAAAAGAAAAGAAAAGGGAAGATTGTCATTACACGTCGAGAAGGCTGTTATCAATGAGCAGCTTCTTGAGCTCAAGAGCAATTTTAATAGCTACATGATTCGGTATCTGAAATCACCCACACACAGAATAAAACAAACCCAAAACCTTAGTCACGATCATCTTCTCAAAACCCACAATTCAAATGTAATATTCGGAGAGAAAAACCCAACCAACTGTTCATCATCCGCACTACATATATATAGGTAATTCCAGGAAAAAAGAATTTTAATAAAATTGACAGAGAAGTAAATAGTTGGAGACCTTAGTGACAGTCAACATTCTGCTGAGCAAGAATCTGGATAAAACATAGTAGTGATCAGCGTTATCACCTAACCACACCCTCACCTGTATTTATTTATTTATATATACCAAACAGGATAAAAAAACAATCAATTGAATCAGATTGAATTAAATAAGGGGTGGTGTCTGTTTTATTTTGGTTTTCAGGAGCAAGAACAAAGGGGGGCTGACCTTGACAAAGTCATATTTGGAGGAAGCATTTCGGGAAGAGAAACTTGGGAAAGAGGAGAATCGTTTGTTGTTTCCGGAGTGATCGAAGCCGTCTTCTTCTTCATCATCTTCTACGCCACTGTTGTGATTGCTGTAATGAGGGCTTGTTGATATCACCACTTCCTTCCCTTTGCTCATCTTCAATATTATTCACTATGACTGCTGCTGTATAAAAATGTTAAACAAGACTTCACTGCTTTCTGTCTCCGATCTCCGATCTCTTTTTTTCCTCCTCTGCCACGGACGCTGATGTTAAAACTCCCTCCCTCCCTCATAAGAATTTTAGGCACGGTTGGTCAAACCTTCAATTTTTAAACTTCACTACTAGTTAATTCAAAGTGGTGCAGTAGTGTTTATTTTTTAAAATATTTTTTTAATTAAAATAATATTTTTTATTTTATAAAAATTATTTTTTATATTGTTATATTAAAATAATTTAAAAATAAAAAAAATAATTTAAAATTTTAAAAATACTGTTTTGAATGACGTTCCAAACAACTTCTAAGAGAGATTTTTTTTGTTATCCAAAATCAAAACTTCTACTTTGTTTGGAATTCACGTTGAATATTTTTTTTTTTTTGTTAAAATTTAAAAAAAAATGTTTTAAATTAATTATTTTTAATGTTTTTAAATTATTTTAATTTGTTAATTTAAAAATAACATTATTTTAATTTATTTAAAAATAATTTTTACCACGTGTCCTTGAAAGCACAAGTGAAGGTAGGATTCAAACAAGACAGTCAGTATCCATGTGTCAAGGTTTCTGGAGCATCTTAGTTATTAAACTTAGGGAATGTTTTGGAATGTGGTTGTGATTGTTTTTTAAAGTGTATTTTATATTAAAATACATTAAAATAATATGTTTTTATTTTTTAAAAAATTATATTTGAGATAAACGCATCAAAACGATTCAAAACATATAAAAAATAATAATTTTTAATAAAAAAATTGAATTTTTTATAAACACGAATTGACCCGTATTTCTAAATGCTCTCTTAGCCTAACCAAGTTGGGTCAATCAAAAAACCGGTTAACCAGCTTGGTAAATTAATTTGGTTTTTTCCAAAAGACCCAGCCAGATAAACAAACGAGGAAGAAGAAAACACTCGAAATAACTAAATAGAACCGGCCGATTTTTTGGAGACTCAATTGAATCATTTGATCGGCTAGAACACACCCCTCTTTAACAATTAAAATTCTTGTACATTTGTTCCTGACTACGAGATCTAAAAAAAGGGTTTGTGGTGCGCAAAAAAAGCACAGCATATGTCTTTTGATTTATAAATTAAATAAAATTAAGACGTGCGATGATTCTATTGTACGTGGATATTTTTTTATTAATTATTATGGATTAAAATAGTTAGTTTTTTATAAATTTTTAATTTGATTTTTGATCCTTTTATTTTCCATGATTGAGCACTTCTCAGCTAAAACTAATAGTCAATCACATAAATTTTCTAAGAGATAATGAAATTAAAATATCAAATATCAAAGTAAAAAATATGGAGAAAATATATGGTAACCTCAAATTTCATTCAAAAAAATAGCTTGGTCCCTGTCCTTTTTAGTTTGTAAGTGATTGATCCCTATAGTTGTTATAAATTTAAATTTGATATCAAACTTTATTTTTTTCATTTTTCAACTTATTTTTTTGTGAGAGGAGAGAGACATTCATCGAAATCCGGCGTAGAAAAAAAGTCATCATTGACATCAATTTTAACCGCCAAAATAGTTGAAATTAGTATCAATGAGATCCATTCGATGAAAGAAGTCTTGTAGTGATTGTTTTCAGCCTCGATAAAAAATCATATCTAAGTCGAGAATGAAAAATTTTATTCGGGTTGATTTTGTGATTTAGATCTTTTTTTTTAGTTTATCAGGTTGATTTATTAATATTTTAAGAGTGTTTTCAGGTTAAAATAGATGTTTTGGGTTAAAAAAACTCGAAGGCTTGATTTTCTAGCCACCACAATTGTGACCAGATCCTAGGTTGACGGACTACATGTCGTCTACCACAACATGCGACGAGTCATATGCTTCTTTTTTTCTCAAAAATAATTGAGGTGGATGACAAGTTATCCAACATTTTAAATTAGAAAACAAAAAGATTTACAGGCCCAGGCACCTAGCCATGGGCCCGTGTTGCTGGGCTGTATTTTGGTTATTTTTCTTTATATTTGGGTTAACTAAAGATTTATGGAGAAAAAAAATTAAACTCGGTTGAGTCTATGATCTAGATCACAAGTTCGATGGGTTAAGCCACAACATTCGGTCTATGTATTTTTTTTTCTTTTTTTTTTTGTTTAATGAATTGTTTTGGTCCCTCAATTTGAAAAAAAAAACAATTTTATCCTTTGTTATATAGATGATTTTTTATTTAACTTAAAGCCAAAAAAATACAATTTGATTTTTAATATCAATAATCTACCTTTTCTATCTTAGTCCCACGCACTAGCTTTTTTTTTTTCATTTAAAAAATTCCATGCCAAAAATTATCATACGTTTTATTGTCATGTAAATTTATTACATAAAATATAATTTATGGGTAAAACATAATTTATTGAATCTAATAGCGTGCATGACTTGCGTTGTGAAATTGATTGGTTAACTCGAGTTCACATGATTTTTTTTAAAATGAAGTTTTGTTTTTTTTACTAATTTTATCCTTTAACATTAAGTTAGATAGAGATTTAGCTTTTCAATTTGTTTGTTTTTTAAATTATTCCAGTAAGTTCCGCATGTTAACCCGAATTTACCTAGATAAATCCAATATATTTCCGTCTAAAATTAAAAATATTATTTAATACGCAATTAATTTTAAATTTAGGATTAAAATTTATTTTTTTGAGTTTGAAATTTTTTTTCACTCCAGCCGACATTACAGATGATAAGGGCTAGTTCAGTAACAGATGTATTGTTTTTAGCAGCATAAGATGTGCACTTAGAAAAAGCAGATTGTTAAATTTTGATACAGTGAATTATATAATATAAAAATACTGAATTGTTTTCTATTACTTTAATAATAATTAATGGTTTTTATATAAAAATCTCAGTGTTTTTTTTTTTTAGAGAATAATATAAATTATATTTTAGAATTCATATATTAGCTTAAGTTTTTTTTACTATCAAATAATATAAATCATATTTTAAAACCTTACATATTAGTTTAAGTCTTTTGAGTTAAAATAATTTTTTAACATGATATCAGAGCTTTATTGATTAAATGGTCACGCATTTAAATTTCACTATCTTTATTTTATTTGATAAAAATTAATCACATGATAGAGTAGATCTATGCAAATTTCAAATCTAAAAGGTTTTCACTTTAAAAATTATATTAAAGAATAATAAAAATTATATTAACTTAAATTTTCAGTTGAGATAATTTTTGACAACTCCGTCTTCGATTGATGATTTTTGCATGGGAATAGCAAAACTATCATTACATTGTTATAGTAAACAAATACTAACAAGTTTGGGTTAACAGTATTTTTTCCACATGGAATAGCAACCTGCTCTGTAATGTCTCACAGGATGGGAGGAATCTCAAATTATGTTCATATAAGATGATTGGCTTGGATCAACATTCAATCGTGATTTGAATTGCCAGAAGCCCAATTACCACGAAAGTTTTCAAATCGATGCAAACTCCGTTAACAGTCTTTCCAAAAATCGACGAAGCTACCACCAATGCTTGATAACTTAAGCTATAATTAGATTACTTTCCAAGCAATACGTGCTATAAATCATAAACCTGAACCGGGAAATAAGCTGTGCATTGTGTATTCAACATTCTGAAGACCAGTTATCTAGGTCTAATTACAGAATGAATAGTTGGTATTTCGTTTGATAGAACACCTGATCCCTTTCCAGGCAACGACGGATGCATAATATAACCTCTCTCAACATCATGTTCACCGGCTACATGAACATAGATGATTACAAGATTATACAGCATTTCAAAACAAAATCAGGAACCCTCAAAAAGTAGCTGTGTGAATCATCTGCGTATAATGATCGAGGCGTGGATTCTTCTTGAAAAATTTGCCTCCTTTCTTTCCCATGCCAGTCCCCATAAGACTTGATGCAAGAAGAGATCTGGTATCTGGCCTCCATCTCAACTCTTTAAGAACAGAGAAAAAGGTTGAAAGAGCTGGAGAGACTTCACCATCCTTTATGTTCTTGCATGACTCTATTCTAAAATGTTGAAGTTCATTCCAGGTAAGAAGTACTGATTCCAAGCCTTCTGTTGTCAACAAGGAGCATCCTTCCAGAGATAAAAACTTTACCTTCCTGTAAAATAATGAAGTACACGCAACCATTGATATCTCAACCATGTAAACTTCATTATACAATGATAGCCCATAAACATCAACTGGCTACAGCATAGTCTTCCAATTATAGGTGTTTGCCAAGTAGATTATTCAATCCAAGTAATTGTCAAAACGCCAGTCCATCAACCATCAAATAAGCTTCACTGTAAAATTATAGGCTTTCTTTTCCTGTGTAGTTGAACCATTGAATTATTTCGCTTTTCTTGTCTTTGCCCTGTCGAACTAAATCTACACTAGGATTTTTCTTGTGACTGTTAGACTAAGTTATTAATAGAATTGCATCAATTTCTTTTACAATTTTGTCGCATTCATCATTGCTGCGGAGAATCTAGCATTCAGATGCATCTAACAGTAATCAAAAGTCAGTACTGTCACTAATTTCAAATCCAACAGCACTAGTTAAGTGTCTTTCAAATTCTAATTAAGGTTACTTCTTAGAGTATTTTTTATTCGAAAAAAATATCAAAATAATATATATTTTTTAAAATTTATATTAAAATGATCTAAAAAACAAAAAAATAATAATTTGAAGCTAAATCTTTTTCAAAAATATGATTGGATGATAATGCAAAACACCACCTAAGCGCGTGAGTGTGGCACATTCCAGACAGGCAGTTAAATACAAATGATTCACTATCAATTTCAACTTCGTAAGCCAGAGCATATCAACAATGCAAATTATTGGAAAAGCTAAAAATGCATGTACGAGCTTTAATGGATGTACAACAGAAGTTCATCTGCAATAATTCAAGAACCTCTGTAATTGTTAATATGTACCCTGAAGGACTGCAATAATTGAATACCTTACAACCACTACCAGGCCTCGAAAGCAATCAAAAAAACTTAAAACAACTCATTACCTGCAAATACTTGCCATGCTAAACATATCATTATCCAATCCCCAACAGTCCTGAACAACAATCTCCCTCACAGCTTCGCACACCTTAAACAAGGCTTTAATGCTCTTTTTATCTCTCAATTGACACTTCCGCAAATGCAACCTCTCAAGAGCTGGACAACAACCCAAATACTCATCCGGCCCTGGGCTGGGATCAATCCTCTTACACGACAAAAACCTCAAAGTCTTCAAATTCTCACAGTATGAAAGCCCAGCCAACCACCCACAATCCATCCTATGATCGCAAATAGTGAGTTCCTCAAGCATCTGACAACATTGTCCAATGGCCTTAATCCCATCAAAACTACCCTCACACCCACTCAACTCAAGCTTCACTAACCTCTTACAGCCTTGAGCCAAAATCGTTAACCCAATATCCGAAACCAAAGAACCATAAAATCCATCCACATTTCCAACAAGTTTCAGAATTTGCAAATTCATACAAGCAGCAATCCCGCGCAAGGCATCATCATTACACTTATGTAACTCCAATTCTTGCAATGTCAAACAATCTTCAGCAAAACTTAACAACCCTATCTCACTGGCACCAACCACTACAAGCTTTCTCAAATTCGGACAACCTGAAGCCAGAACTCTAAGCCCTCTATCAACAACCTCAACAGGCAACAAATTCTCTTCGCAAACACGCCAATCCGGTAAGAACCCAGAAACCCCAGAATTTATATCCATCTGAAAAACCCTATGACTCAACCGGACACAGCAATCATGGGGTCTAACAACACATCCATTAAGCAAATCCACATGGGTCAAATTTGGGAATCTTGAAAGTAAACGGCCAGACTCAAGAAACTCCCAATCTAAAACCTTTAAAGACCTAACAAGACGGCCTTGGAGATTAAGCCACCGTTTACAAACAAGTGAATTAGGGTTTCTTTGAGAATCAGGCAATTTAGAGAGGATTTTTAAGAGGAGATCATCACCTAAGAGAAGTGTACGGTCAATATCGGGGAGATTGGAGATGAGGGTTCCTGTTTTGTCTTTGAGTTTGGTGTTGGGGTCTGCTTGTTGCTGCTGTTGTGGTGTGAGTGTGGGTGTTGGCGTTGGCGTTGGCGTTGGCGGGCTAGAGACAGACTGGAGCTGCATAGCGAATAAAGCATGCTTCAATGGTTTTGTGTTTTTGAGCCACAGGTGTGACCACCTTGGTGGTCTCTTCTTCTTCTTCAACGTTTTCTCGGTAAAAAACGACATCGTTTCCGTGTTTGTTTGTTGGTGGCGGCAGTAGTTCCAATTTGGGTTTAACGCATGTCTGTGAGGTTTGTTTCTGTGGGAGTGTTGACTGACTTTCTGGTATTAATGGCTCTCAGGGATTCGGAGGTGGCGGGTGAAGGAATTGAACGAGTGTTGTTGTGATTTTTTGTTTTCGTTATTATTTGTTTTTGGGGACTGGCGCTTTTTTTTGTTTTTTACGTGAAGATTTGAAATGGGTGTCCTCTGCTCTGCTCTGCTCACACCTCTCTTCTCGCTGACTGTTTGTTGAGATTGTTTTCTTTTTTCTTCCAGTGTACCCGAAGACCGTAGTGGCGCTGCTATCCACAGCGCAACCACAATTCTCAAAAGTTAAACCTCTATTTTTCTTTTTTCTTTATCAAATAATTCTTTAATAAAACAAAATTCGGCAGTTTTTCAGTAATTATTATTATTATTATTATTATTATTATTATATGGTAGAGGATGGTTACTCATTGTATATTCCTAAATTCATTAAGCCTTCAATTAAAAAAAAAAAGAAGGAAAGTAAAAGGAAAAAGAACCTTACATTTCTTTGTTTAGAAAGCCTTCAATGACAAGTGATTTGATTAAAAATGCGTTAGAAATTGTGTTTTAAAATATTTTTTGTTTAGAAAAATATTAAAATAATATTTATTTATTTTTTTTAAAAAAAAATTAATTTTTAATATTAATATATTAAAAAATTATAAAAAATAAAAATATATTTTTTTAAAAAAATAAAATTTTAAAACGCAATTCGAAACCACCCAAGTACATCTTCTAAAGGTGGAACGAAGTGAAGTACTAATTTGGTGGGACTTTTTTTTTTTTTTTTTGTCTGTTTGCTGATCTGATATGGGATTCATAATATTGATTACAATGCCATCCCTTACAATGATTGATTACGTTACTCGTGGAATTTTGTGATGTAGTTTCATATATTTAAAAATTTAGAAGTGGTTATTTTTTAAAAAAAACTTTATTTTAAAATATATTAAAATAATATTTTGTTTAATTTTTTAAAAAATTATTTTTAATATCAGTATATTAAAATAATCTAAAAACATAAAAAAATATTAATTTAAAATAAAAATAAAAAATGACTGTAAATTGATTCTTTTAAAGTATTATTTTAAAATATATATTAAAATAATATATTTAAAAAAAATTATTTTTGATATAAAAGCTTAAAATTTTTTGAAAATTAAATAAAGATAATTAATTTGAAACAAATAAAAAAATAAAATTTCATTTTTTAAAAAAATAATTTTAAAACGTGAAAATAAATAGGTTTTAAAACCCAGTTCACTATAAGGGATGGAAACCCAAAATAAATAAATAAATAAAACTAATGAGAAGTTAAACATCTCTTTGAAATTTCCTTAAAAAAAATTAAAGCGATGCACGAAAGAATGCATAGCTAGCAGCCTTGGGCAGTGGCGGAGCCACATGGTATCAAAAGGGGGCAATTGCCTCTTTAATTTTTTTTTTCAACATATTTTTTATATTAAAATATACAATTGCCCCTTTAAACTCTTTTTTTTTTCAAAATACTTTTTATATTAGAATATTAATAATATTTTAACATGTTTAATTTTCTTTGATGGCTACTAATTAATTAACCCAAGTTAGCTATTGTTAACTTACAACATAATATAATATATAATATATATATTTAGCATATTTTACTAATTGTTTTTCTTTTTCTTTCATTAATTAACCGAGAGTCTTTTTTTTTTCTTTTGAGCTACTATTCTTGCCTCTCTTTCTTTTGCAAATTTCTCTTCAAGTTCTAAGCTATTAATTAGTTAAGTAAATAACCTTTTATGTTTTATGCTTTATGTAAGTTTTCTTCATCTTTTCTATTTGTTTCATTGTTTAATTTTAGTTTTATTCATTTACAATTAGTTATTGAAAATGTTAGGATGTATAATAATTTAAGAGTTTGTTGAATTAATATGTGTATGAGTAATATTATATGCATATGGATATGAATTGAAATGAGTTTTAATGAATTGATAAGTATTTTACTATGAATTTCATATTGAAAATGGATGATGATGAACTTACTAGTTATGGTTTTAGCTACTCTCTACCATATGTTAGCATAACATTGTTGTCAAGAACTTCACTAGTCCTTGGAAGATTTAGAAAACACAAGCATTGAACCCATCCTAAACTAAAAATAGATGAATGACAGTTTGATTGTATATATTAAGAAAAATATCTTTGATGAGATTGATAATGAAATTATTATGAAGCAGTTTTAAAATATAAAACTCGAAAAGAACAATTATAACGTAAGTTTTTTTTATTTTAAAAGTATTTTTAAATTAATTTTGTTTGATATGAGTTAATACATATATTTCAAATTGATTTCTTAATATAATGCATGTCTAAATGATACATAATATTAAATATTTGTTAATAATTTATCTTTTTATTTAAAAAATCCTTTCTCTGCCACTGGCCTTGGGTGACCTCAATTTTATGATTGATGATGCATTCGCGTGGTGGGCTCATAACCATGAAGATTTGTATCTCATCTCATGTGTATTCCCCTCACAGTTCAAGAGCTAGCGAGCGAGTGCATAATTTTTTAAGTATTTTTCTCATTAGTATTAACAAAGAATATATATTTTTTTTACAATTTTTTTATACAGTTTTATCCAATTCATTGTTATTATATATTTTTTTCAGAGCATAAATTGATTTTATAATTTTATAATTAAAATATGCTTTCATGGGAATTCAATCTTTCGACTACATCGATCGATGCCTTGCTCAGATCATTCCATGAAGGAATGCATGTCCTGGCTTTGTTGCATCTTAAAAAGATGTTGGGATCTCAAAAAAGCGATTTGTTGGAACTTGGCATGAACGGGAGAATATCAACACAAAAGAAGTACAAGTTAATAATACCAAGACATGGCGGCCACGTCATTCTTATCTGCTAGCTTTCTTTCGACACTTCAAGCCAGTGCCCTTGCCATTTTATCAAGGAAATATTCTCCTCTCTCTTGTGACTTGAGATAAAATCGGTGCCCATTTCCTCATAATTTATATATATATATCAATCGATCTATAAAAATGTTAGAAAATTTGGCTTTTAGATGCGATTACTGGGCACATTTGATATCTAACTAAAAATAGAATTTATTTTGAAGAATATTTTTCAATATAAATACTGTAATATAAAATATTTTTTAATATTCGAATGAGTTAAATTTAGAGGTTAACTACTTATTTTAATTAAATAAAAAAATATTTTTGTGAATTTTGATTTTACATAAACCTCGTACTTATAATTTTTATATAAAAAAGAAGAAATATGCTTTGTAATATATCAAGATTTATTAATATTTATATAGAAGTATAATTCACATGATCTAACATGTCGTATCACGTGTCACAAGACTCAAGCAAATAATAAGAATATGCATTATAATTATTCATCTATGATCATAATGTTTATAATATTCATTTTGAAGAGGTTATCACTAAGATACCTTTTTCATATTAACACTATATTTTTAGAGAGTACATATTTATCAATCTCAAAAACCAATTTAAAACCATTTTTTCTCAAGAACGAACCAAACATTAAGTTCATCTAATGTCAACAACAAAAAGAACATTGTTGAAGGTCAAAATGTTTTTGAAAGTCATCATCAATATGATCATCCTAACATCTATTTGTATGTTGATGAATTCTCCATGTACACTATCCATTTCTTTATAAAAAAGAGAACATCCTCTTATTGTTTCATATATGTCTTATAGAGATAGTATCAACCCACCATTGCTTGATGTTTTTTATTAGGTTGACTTTGAAAACAACAATAGATGTGTTCATTTCCAAAACCTGATCAATGAGATAATCAATTTGTTGATATTGGCTTTAACAATCATTTCTTTTATTGAGTTCCTTTGTTGAGCCCTTGGCTAGGTTCACTATCAGAAAATTAATAAATACAAACGGAAATACCGAGAGAATATTTTCATCGAAAATTTATCAACGGCTTTTACCGACATCAATATTCTATCGGTATATACCAAGGAATTACAATGGAAAACAAAATAATTAAAACAAAGCAAAAACAACATTACCAAAGGAATTACCGACGGAATAAATTATGTCGGTAAAATCCGTCGGCAAAACCGTTGGTAAACTGTGAACATTGTTCATCATGTCAATTACAAAGGGAATCACCGACGAAAAATTCCGTCAGTATTTTCCAAAGAGCTTTGGAACTGTTCACTTTCTAATTACACTGTTAATTACTGTTCTTTACAGAAAAAATTACTGACGGATTGAAAAGTCATCAGTGTTATTTGGCGGTTTTCTGAAAAATTTAGATTAAATTAAAAATTTAAATTAAATATTACAAACGGAATCACCGACGGATTGAAAAGTCGTCGGTGATATTTGGCGGTTTCTGAAATTTTTTTATTAAATTAAAATTTTAAATTAAATATTACAGATGAAATCACCGACGGAATGATTAAAAATATTAATATTTAATTATCTGTTGATAAAATCATCGGTAAAATGCCTCAATAAAAAGCCTCGAATCCCTAATTTCACAACAGACCCGTCTCCTTTCTTCTTCTTCTTCGTTTTCTTCTTTTTCCCCATATATAAAAAACATCAATATCCATTTCTTTTTCTTTTCTTCTCTCCTCAACTCCTCTTCTCCTCCATGCTCAGGTATGTCTTCTTCTCCTTTCTTCTCATTTTTTTTTAATTAGTATACTTTACGAATTTG
>Ga0307517_10008396_pt1 | contig 14818 bp, 12 predicted proteins | sample 23_EM_MG_FD_194515 | JGI IMG/M metagenome (GOLD analysis project Ga0307517, IMG submission 194515) | Populus trichocarpa ectomycorrhiza microbial communities from riparian zone in the Pacific Northwest, United States - 23_EM | ecosystem: Host-associated > Plants > Roots > Unclassified | place... | reverse complement strand
CCCATTTTGGGTAGGGCCAAATGGATAGAAAAGTTTTTTATATTTTTCTATATCATAATTTACTTTTTAAGTCTTTTAAACAATCATGTTTGGAAGAATTTTACAAGCAAAAAAGGAGTGAAAAAAATACTTATTGTATAAATGTTATATTTTTGTGGCTTTTGTCAACACATTTGTAAAAAAAAAACTAGTGTTTGCCTACAATAAAGATATGAGTTTGATTAGTTTTACTAGATCCTCTTAAAGTACATAACATTATTAAAAAAATAGAGAATGATCATGCAAAAATAATTAAAGAATTGTGTAAGGAGATGTTGTATAGAGACATGAAGATTTTAATGGAGGTCTTGCGTGAAGATTTTCACTGGAGATAATAAAGATACATCTAGAGACATAGATAATTCATTTGAAAACATGAAGATTTTAATGTAGTTATGGAGGTGGTGTTGTGAAGATTTTTCATTGGAGATATGGAGAATTTAATGGAGATGTGAAGATCTCATCATTGAGATTTTTTGTTAGAGACATTGGAGACATGAGGAAGTATTACTGCTTTTATTCAAAAGTTCAAAATAAAATTTTTGAAAATTATTTGATATTGGATAGTGCATCATATAGATTTTCCATATTTATCCAGGTTGTATCTCATTCTTCACAAATTATTAGAAGTATCTCTAAGAGATCAATCTTTCTATCTTCTGTTTCAAGGCACGACATTCTTCAGTGTTATGACCGTAGTTATGGTGAAAGTAACATAATTTATTAGGTTACCTTGTATTCATGCTACTCTCATAGAATGTTCGTATCAATACAAAATTCATTTTCTGAACTGTAACCAACACCTGAACATGTGTAGTAATGAGAGATGTGGTCATGAGCTTAATAACAATGAAGAGATTCTGCTATTTGAAAATAAGGTGTCTTTATTTGGTTACATTTATTTCTTCCACTCTAATATAATTCTCAATTGTTCGTCTCACATTGAGAAGAGTCATGTTAGGGAGAGTATATGAGCGCTCTCATGAAAAATAGCCCATTACTTCATTGATTAGGCCTTTAATGATAATGAATCCAAGCAGGTTTTTCATATTTAATATTTTTCTTGTTAAATCTCTCCAGTAGTTGGTAGGTCTACCCTGTTTATTTTTGCATTTCAAAAGCGCTTTTGAAATTTTTTTTATTTGTTTTAAATTAATATATTTTTTAATTTTTTCAGATCATTTGAAAACTTGTATCAAGTAGCATGAATGGCGGGATGAAGATAATGTTTATTATTGGTTGTTTTTTAAAATATTTTTTATTTAAAAAATATTAAAATAATATTTTTTAAAAATTTATTTTTAATATTAATACATTAATATTAATTAAAAATTCACACGGCATTTACAGGAGGCTTGAAGTAGATGAAGAGATTTAAGTTAATCAATTATAAATTCAAACGAAATGATCCAATGTGATGAAAAATAAAGTATAGAGATTGATTGGATAAAATATTACAAATTGAGGGACCAAATTGATTTTTAATCATTGTTAAAATTTGCTTCAAAAGTTCAGTAGGCTAATCTGTAGTAGCAGGAGGCAGCAGTGTGCAAAATGGAAAGAGAAGAAAAGGAAGCAGAAAAAACGTCCTCGTCGCCTTCTTTATTCCCTCTCTTTGCAGCAGCAGTAGCAGCTTCATCATCTATAACTCAACAACAAACTAACACACCTATAAATGATACAGTTCCTCCTCCTCCTCCTCCGGCATGGCTTTACAACACCAGCTTTACTACTGATCTCTCCATCGTAAATGACGCCGTTTCCTCTCTCCACCCATCGCAACACTCAGATTCAGACCTCGAAGAACAAGAAGAAGATAAAGACGACCGCGTTTCCAATCAAGGAAAAGACCGGTCTTACCAGTTATTACAAGAACCAGAAGAAGAAAAGACAAGAGAAGCTAAATATTCTCGTTCTGATTCGGATTATTCGGATTCGGGTAGAGAGAGAAAGAAGACGAAGAAAAGACGACATAGCAAGAAGAAGAAGCGAGATAGATCGAGAGATGAGGAGGACGCTAGGGATTTTGGTTCGAGGAAATCAAATGTTAGGGTTTGGGCGGGTTCTGATACGAAAACTACTAAGGATTATTATTTTGATACTCATGGTGATCGCGATAATTTGGTCTATGGCACTCTTTACAGGTATTTCTCTCTCTACGCTTCCGCAAACGCTAGTATTATTAAGAATATGGACGGAATTAAGTGTTTTTATTCATCAATTGAGCAATTCTTTTATTTGATTCTAGAAATGTTATTGAAACTTGATAGAATTTTGAAGGCATTGAGTTATGATTGATTAGAAGATATAGAGTTATTGGCGCATGATTTTTTTTGTGTGGATAAAATTAATGGAATTAAGTAATTTTATGTTGTAGTTTTGGTTTTGGAAATAGTGAAAGTGAAGTAAATACTTTTTTTTGTCCTTTAATTGTTTATGTTTATCTTTTTTTAAAGAAAAGAAATTATTTGGTGAAGCTTGATTTTATGGTTTTTTGTTCTTTTGGAATTTGTAATGTGGATTCAAATTAATGTGCAGAATGGATGTTCCGAGGTACAAACCTTATAATTCAACAAAACATGATTTTCGAGGGCTTTATCGGCTGAATAAGAGGGGTCCTGGATTTGATAGAGATGGTGATATTGATGCCTTGGATACTCAATTAAAGTCTGGTGGTCGTTATTGGTCTTCCAAGTATGCTGCTGTGGAACGGCATAAGAATTTAAAGCGTCTTCGTGTTCTTGCACGAAAGCAGCCTAGGGTTGTAGTTTCAGATGAATTTATTCCTTTGTCAGATACAGAAATGTCTCATGATGGTGTTGATCATCCTGGTTCTGTTTTGAAGGATTGTTTAGTTGTTGAAGAATCCTGGGAAGATGAGGTGTTGCGCAAGACTCGGGAGTTTAATAAGTTAACAAGGGAGCACCCTCATGATGAGAAAGTATGGTTGGATTTTGCAGAGTTCCAAGACAAGGTTGCAAGTATGCAGCCTCAGAAAGGTGCCCGTTTGCAGACGCTTGAGAAGAAAATTAGTGTACTGGAAAAGGCCACAGAGCTCAACCCTGACAATGAGGAACTGTTGCTCTGTCTAATGAAGGCTTATCAGAGTAGAGACAGTTCGGATATGCTAATTGGTAGATGGGAGAAGGTACTCATGCATCATTCAGGGAATCACAAGTTGTGGAAAGAGTATTTGCGTGTTGTTCAAGGGGAGTTCTCCAGATTCAAGGTTTCAGATATGCGAAAAATGTATGCACATGCAATCCAAGCTGTATCTTCTGCATGCAGCAGGCAGTTTAGGCAGGTTCTTATCCAATTTTATCTTTGCATTGGCCATCGATAGATTCTTGATTTGAATTTAATTGGGTTTCGTTCTCTATCATTATTGTCTTGGGAATTAATGGTACAAGTATATTGAATCTTATATTAGTTCATTGTACAAACGTTGTCAATATGCAAGTGGGTGAACTTTTTTTTTTTTTTACATCTTTTGTGAGACAACTGAAGTTATCTTTGAGATCCAGTCACCAACTTTCCATGTCAGTTGGTAGTACAAAATCTCAAAAGTATTTAAGCCTTCTCTAGCATCTGGTATTAATGTATTTGACTTTTTTTATAAGTTATTGGGAGTGCTATGGTTGCCTCTTTTCCTTTTTTGAGTTTTGTCCAGACAATCTAATTTCAACTGTCAACCCCCCCCTCTCTTCAAATAAAGTTAAGTCTCCTTATTTGTTTGATGCAGGTTTACCAAAATGAGAAGCCTTCTTCTTTGGACCCTGCCATAGTGCAACAGGAGCTTGGTCTGGTTGATATATTTCTTAGTCTTTGCAGGCTCGAGTGGCAGGCTGGGCATCAGGAGTTGGCCACTGCTTTATTTCAGGCTGAAATTGAATTTACAGTGTTTTGTCCTTCGTTACTTTTAACTGAAAATAGCAAACTCAGGCTGTTTGAGCACTTCTGGAATAGTGATTGTCCAAGAGTTGGAGAAGAAGGGGCTGTCGGGTGGTACACTTGGCTGGAGAAAGAGGAGGAAAATAGGCAAAGGATTTTGAAAGAGGAGGCTTCACATGATGAAGACAGAGGTGGTTGGACTGGCTGGTCAGAACTGCTATCCAAACATGAGGAAACTGCTAAGAACCAAGAAAATGTAGTCCATAATGATGTGACTGCTGATGAGTTTCTAGAGGAATCTGAGAATGAGGATATCAAGCAGGAAGATGATACTGAAGCATTGCTAAAACAGCTTGGCATTGATGTGGATGCTGAGCCTAGTAGTGAGGTTAAAGACAGCTCAACTTGGGCTAGGTGGTCTAAAGAAGAGTCCTTGAGAGATTGTAATCAATGGATGCCTGTTCATGGCAAGTTTGGTGCTCTCTCCCCCCCCCCCTCCCAACCTCCCTACCTCCTCCCTCCTAATTTGTGTTTGTTGATTTGTTCAATTTATGTTCAAGTAGCACAACATCAATTTACTAAGATGTATCTGTTCTTACAAATATATGCTTGGGCACTCACTAAATCATAATTGCTATGATATAGGCAGGATCTCTCCCAGTAGTGGGACCCCTGATGGAGAAGCTGATGAACATTTCCTAAGAGCTGTATTATTTGAAGATGTCATTGAATACCTATTCTCTTTAAACTCTCAAGAGGCCCGCTTATCTCTAGTATCTCAATTTATTGAATTCTTTGGTGGGGACCTGTCGCAATGGTAAGTTTATTTAGTTCTTTTCTATCCAGTTTCATGAGTTTGTGGTTTCATTTTAGTTTAATACATCTCTTTTTGGATTTGATTTGTTATATGTAAGAGAGTAAACTTTTTGGAACAAACTGTCAATTGCAAGCCCTTTTTGTGTTTACAAAAGTTTATTGACGTGGAACATTTTTTATTTTTGTCTACTAAGCTTGATATGCAAATAATGCATGTTTAATTACATTTCTACTGGCCCTTTTAGGTCCTTGGAAACACTTGTACATATGAAGGGCCAGGAAATTAAATTTCAACTTTCAAATTAGCTTCATTTGTTTCTGTTGGAGAAGGCCTTTCTTTGTTTGTTTATAGCCATCTAGTGTTTCTATTAGCGTGTTGTTGATTGATGCTGCTGTTTTTATCGTTTCTTTCATATGATGAAGTTTTTATACCTAGTCAGCGACGGTGGCCTCTTCCTCTTTGTTTGTGCATGCATGTTAAGAGAAAACTGACACCCTGAAACTTTGATAGGAAATTTGATCTGTTTGGATGAAGTCCAATGACACTAAGATCATGATTCGAGGACTTTCAAAGTTTACTTCAAATGAGCAGGAGTTGAACCTTTAAGAAACTAGCTGCAAGTAAATTAGGATTCGAATGCAAAATAAGAAACAAAAGGAGAAGGAAAAATAGATAACCTATCACACCATGGTCCTGGGAACGTTCCTAGAAATTCTATTTAAACCTGATAGGTTCACATCAAAAACAAAAACTTCGTGATTAGTTTCTGCAAAGAGGTTCCCTTGAAGAGATGACTTGAGAAGGGGTGCTTGAGGAAGTGGCTACAAGCTTCTGAGCAATTGCAGTACTAGGTCTTCTGCTCACCAAAAGGTTATTTGGTTGAGACCTTGAGTACTTATCTCCTCTTGTCATGAAGGTCTAGTCCCATTTATCAGGGGTCTTATTCTAAGCCTAATCTTCTCGTTTACAGGAGGACATCCATGAACCTTAAATCAAAAGGAACTTCTTTTAAGGGCTGATTAACTTTGTAGCTCTACAGAACCAGACAACTCCTTTCCTGCTTCTAGGTATGGAGATTGAAAGACCTTCCTTGACCGGCTATCTTTTAAAAAGTAGAGTTTATTAAGCCACTATATCAGTTCAACACAAGTTACCAACTGCATATTTTATATTTTCTTAAACTGCTGCACTTTATCCAGAATCGTTTGAGTTTGATTGTTTAGCACTACTACAAGAGTAGCCTATTTGAAATTCAAACTTATACTTAGGAAGTTATTGGTTGTTTCATTACAGATCGATCTGTAATCTAATTATATACCTTTTCTTTTAACAAAGAATGATAAATATGCGTAGTTTTCATTTTACAATGTTATTCATGAAATAAAACAGCTGTGGATTCTTGCTTTTCTTTCTAGGATTTGCACAAACAGTTCAAGTTGGAAGGACAAACTCCTGAGCATTGAGGTGTTGCCAGATCCTATATCAAAGAACTTGAGAAGCCTTCATGATATTTTGGACAGATCAGAAGGCAGTTCAAGCTCTAACAGTTTTGATTTACTATCGGGTATCACCAGTAACAGCTCTAAAAGGACTGATGCAATGAAATTTCTTCGAAATGCTGTATTACTTTGCTTAACAGCTTTTCCACGTAATCACATATTAGAAGAAGCTGCTCTTGTCGCTGAAGATTTTTCTGTTACGAAAATGGATTCTACTACCCCATGTCGTGTGCTGGCAAAGTCCCTGTTAAAGAATGATCGACAGGTATTTCTTGTTCATTATACTGGCAAGGCTGCATGGATCATCTTCATAAGTAATCACATTACATAATTCATTCTTTTCTTTCCATCAAAATGCACGATATGCTTCCACTTTCATGAAAAACTGAAGCCATAGAAGTATCAAAATGTAAATTGTGTTTTCCTTGTTTACATGAATTCTAGACAATAATGTTGCAAAAAAAGAAGGTTCTGGAGTCTTTTGCTTGTTTGAGTATAACAGGAAATCGGAAGAAATGTTTTAAAAGGATGGATGTAAGTTTTTTAAGTTGTTTCACATTAATGCCAAATGTTAGTAAGAGTCCAAATGTTCCTCCAGTCCTTTTAAGGACAAGTTATGTCATTTTCTCTTAAGCCAGTTGATTGTATGTGGTTTATTGTTGTATTACTGTGGAAGATGCATGCTGGGAGCACTGGCAACTTTTTTTAAATAGGCTACTTGATTCCTGCATTTTCCATCTGGAGATTTTTTTGCGGCCTTTTATCTACGAAAAAAGTATCTTCAATTTTAATCTGATATGGTGCATTTTTACTGTAGGATGTTTTGCTATGCGGAGTTTATGCACGGAGAGAAGCTGTTTTTGGTAATATTGGTTATGCAAGAAGAGTCTTTGACTTGGCATTGACATCTGTTGAAGGGCTTCCGCCTGTAATAACTCTTATCTTTTTGAACCTTTGGTTTCTAGTTGATTAACTCTATAGCTGAACTTTGATAACAATCAAGGATGTCTATTTATGGTTGTATAATTGTTTTGTCATTTGGTTGCTAGTCATGGTTACATACCTACTCGTATATTGAACTGCTGCGTATATCTGGAGAATGTCCTGCTAGTTGCATGCAATTGCTTCTGAGTATGCTTTGTAGCAATGTTATATGAATATTTTTGTACATTATAAGAATATTTTCCAACTTTTATATTGTTATTCTTGTACAAATTTTTTTTCTGAATCAATAGCAGTGGCTTGGGAGGTTACCATTAGAGGTTTAAAGAGTTCGAGCTCTGAATACTGGATTAATCCTAATATTGACTAAACTTTTTTGTTCTGTCTTTGGTTTTTGGGTTGGTAATGTTGGACAAGGTAAGGAATGTCAGTGTCTCATTGTTTGGTTTGTTTCCTGATAATAAGTAAAGCCACAGCCACTATAATCTGGTGTTTTTGAATCCCAAGTTGATTACATGGTGTAAAACATAGAAAGAGTGCTAGTGGTTGAGACACATGCATATTTCAGATTTCCTGTTTTTTCCAAGTTTACATTTCTGTATATCTGCAGTTCTTGTTATGTTGTAACTGCATAGTAATGCTCTCTATGTATCATGCCTTTTTCATCAGCATCATTATCTTTTAATTGTTCTGTTTCTCGTAACAATGGAGAAAGACTGGTACTTGAAGATACTGAATTTTACCTCATACGTTACTGGTTCAAAACACTGTCTTTGAGTCTTATTATCTAAGCATGTGGGTGCTTGTACATTAAAATAGTACTAAGTTTCTTCTGTTTTTGTGTGCAGGATTTACGATCTAATGCTCCGCTTTTATATTTCTGGTATGCCGAGACAGAACTTGCCAATAGTTCTGGAAATAATCAAGAATCACCTTCTCGTGCATTGCATATTTTATCCTGCTTAGGAAATGGTGTAACGTACAAACCATTTGAATCTAAACCATCAAGCCTGCAATTATTGAGAGCACACCAGGGGTTTAAAGAAAGGTTGAAAATAGTACGATCAGCATGGGTGCGCGGTGTTGTAGATGATCAATCTCTTGCTCTAACTTGCTCAGCAGCTTTATTTGAAGAATTGACGACTGGATGGGCTGCAGGTATTGCAGTTTTAGATGAGGCGTTCACAATGGTGCTTCCAGGTTAGTAGACCATCCTTGCTTTCTCTTCATTTCATTATTTTTTGTTATAGTAATTGTAGAACCCGGTATGCCAAATCAAATTAATTAAGGGATGATGATTTCTTGTGTGTGGTTGTTAGAATTTTACAATTAGGATTCAATTCGATTCCCCCAGAAAATGATTTATATCGGGTATGTGAATTGGAAACATACAAGAATCAGATGTGAATTGCACAATTTGATTTGAATAGTCCGAAATCATTTGTTTTGTACAATTCCTTGAGTTGCCACAAAAAAAAAAAAACAGATCTGGAAGAAAGGAATTCCAAGAGGAAAAAATAAAGACATGAAGGAATTGTAGCTTTGATAGAAGATGCTGACTGGTTTGCAGAGAAAGAAGAAGTTTGTGTTAGAAGAGGTGAAGAAGAAGAAGACAGATGGATAAAAGTGAAGACTGTAAAGTTTTTCGAATTAAAATTCATAAGCACGCGTGACTTGGGAAAAATAAATAAAAGGAATTTTAAATATTCAGGGCCCAGCTGGATAATTCTTTTTTTTACAAAACACTGCCCACTAGATATAAGCATGTCTGTGCCACTCTTATCAGACACATGAATAAGTTTATCATTATTATTTTCATATAAAAAAATTATATGCCATTTATTTCAACAGCTTCTCTAGGAAGCTTCTAAGATTTAATTATTTTTAAACATTTAAAACAAGAAAACAAAAGATTCCAAACAAATACTTTATGAATGCTTTATTTTATTATATCATGTTTAGTATATTTATAATTATTCTATCTTTTTTCTTTCGTTGCATTTGAGAAATTTATATTATCTACATATGTTCTGAAAGGTACTTGTATAAGTAATACTGATCTTGCTATTCACAATTTGATTTGATTAACGATTCAGAAATGAGCTTTCCAATTCATGATTCGATTCTTGATTTGACAACCATGTTCTTGTGAATTGGAAAGCAGGATGTTCCTTTTTGTCATGAAATGTTTTTGACTTTAAGTTGAACAAGTATGTCTAGTGTTAACTTAGATCCAAACAGATACTCTAACTTTGAATTCCAAAATTTGAACTCACTATGCTCTCAAATATGTTAACAACCTGAATGACAATGTGGGCATTGTTGTCCTCCATGAAATTTCTTTTGTACCTTCAGTTTCAGAATGATCATCGCTTTCGGTTTCTTCTGAAATGTTTCATGTGATTTCTAGCACATGATTTCTGTTTAAGTATAATGCATTACATGGAATGGACAAGCTGATACAGTCAACAAACTAAGGAGGTCAATAACAAAGACGTGATATGACACCTACTAATTTTAAAATCTAATCTACAGGATTTTTTTTTGCTGCTTCAGACTAAAGAGAATGTTGACATCTTTAAAGAGCATATAAATTGTGCTGTGATAAAGTTATCAGGGAATACAAAGAACATTTGAAAAGAATTGAAAAAGTTAGCATACTTGTTGAATGGTTCTGAAAAGTAAAAGCCTGGTTATAAAGCAGATAAAATGATTGCGAACATTGCCAGTCTCTTTAAATGGAGGCCAAGAAGTGTAGATGTGTAATTAGCTCCACTAACACCCCCCCCCCCCCCCCACCAAATCAAACAAAAACCTCATGGTTTATATTAGTCCACTGATCGTGCAAGCAATGAAGAGAATTGGAGGGTTTGGCTTGGGGGCAGGGGCCACTGGACAATAGATAGGGTTTAATATTTGTCATTGAATTGTCTGTGTTCTTTTCTGGTGACTTAATTTTTTCTGACTTGCAGATAGAAGATGCCACAGTTACCAACTTGAGTTTTTGTTCAACTATCATGTAAGGATGCTTTTAAGATATCATAAGCAATCAAGTTTATCAAAAGTCTGGGACTCCATCTTGAAGGGGCTGCAAATATATCCTTCCAGCCCTGAACTATTTAAGACCTTATTGGAGATCAGCCATCTTTATACAACACCCAATAAAGTGCGCTCGATGCTTGATGACTTCTTCCACAAGTAGGATGATTCCCTCAGCTCTTTGCTTTCTCTCTAGTTTTAATCTCAAATTTTCAATGATACATTATCGGTTTATCTTCCATCATTTGTGTGTGTGCATGAGTTTGTGTGTGTGTGTGTGTGTGAGAGAGAGAGAGAGAGAGAGAGGAGGGAGTTAGTTGGGGGGGGGGATTTTGCATGATTTTGTTTTCTCCTTTGTTTGCATGATTTTGTCATCACTTAACGACAACCTAAGGCTGCCATCTATGCTTCTTTGTGTAAAGTTGGCCATGAGTGAATCATTATAATGTGCAAACTATGATGCTTGGCATGGTGGAATGGCACAGCAGAAGGTGCCTGCACTCTAGGCTCTAGGATGGGTGCATGTGGTTTGCATTGCTATGATACCACAGCAAATGACCTGTAGAAACTTCCCCTGCCATGGTTAGAACTCAATGTGAACCTTCAGTGTTTGTAAAAGAAGCAAGGAATTCCAAGCTGCTTGAAGAATGATAGATGGGAAGATAATTAATGAATTGTTGCTTCAGGATGCTCTTACATCTTCAAAATTTATTAATTCTGTTGTGTGTTGGTTCTTCTGCTTTTACCATGGCATGACATACATCCAACTATAATCCGCCTTGCAATATCTTTGTTAATGTTACAATGCCTTTTTTTTTCTTTTTTATCATGGCTCTATTCTCATGATTTTCTCAGGAAACCATCTGTAATTCTTTGGCTTTTCGCGCTATCATTTGAGATGAGTCGGGGAAGCTCCCAGCATAGAATCCATGGGTTATTTGAAAGAGCATTAGAAAATGAGAGATTGAGCAACTCAGTCATACTCTGGCGTTTGTACATTGCTTATGAAATTGACATAGCATGCAATCCTTCAGCAGCCAAGCGTGCTTTCTTCCGAGCTATTCACGCCTGTCCATGGTAAGCGCTTGCTTTCTTGATGAGGTCATTATTATGGATACTTTTATCCATAAAATAGAATTTTTTCCAAATATATGCTCAACAACTTAGGTCACCATTGTGTAAAATATGGACTATATGTCAGTGCATATAATTGACTGCTAGAGAACATATTAACACAAAATTGTTGAAAGCAAAATGGTATGCACACTTCTATAAAAAATGGTGTCTTCCTGAGGATTGCAAGAACTTGACTAATAGCTATCAGAAAATCATAGGATTTGAATGACAGCTGTCCTTTTTCACGAGTCTACACCCTCCTTTTGGCGTTTACTGGATATTGCATAAAATCTGGAAGGGGATAGCTTGCCTGTTAATGAATTCTTCATCTCAATGGCATCCCATATTACCTTTTGAACGCTGGGCTGCTGTCTCAATGCGAGGTTTGTTTTCTTGTTTCCTCAGGTCGAAAAAACTATGGCTTGATGGGTTTCTCAAGTTGAACTCCATCCTAACTGTGAAAGAGTTGTCAGATCTCCAAGACGTAATGCGGGATAAGGAGTTGAATCTTAGAACTGATATTTACGAGATTCTTCTGCAAGATGAGTTTGTATCATGATAACTGCTGTCAAATTTAGCAGAAACCCAATTTCAGCTGTGCTTTTTAGTTGCATTTAATGCACTTGTGTATATGTTTGTGTGGATCATTCAGGAGATTTGCCTACTATATTGATTTTCTTTGTTTGACAGTGTTTCCTTTCTTTTCTTTTTCCTTCAGAAATAGATAGTTAGCGAAGGAAAATGTTAAACGGTAAAAAATATGACAGAAGCAAACCTAGTTTTTAAAGCTTTCAAGGTTTCCCCTTTTCTTAAAAAAAATAAACCACACTATGTTTGGTTAATTACAAAATAGTCCCAAACGTATTCTATATCCCACAAGTCAGTCCCTAACCAGATTCTCTCTTTGCAAGATAGGGCTCAACCTGTCTATAATGGGTTTAACATTTAACGCCTTTCCTGTTATTAATATTACTTTCGAGTTCATTTTTTTTTTCATATATGACTCTCTCTTTTGATCCTATGTCCCTACTATTAAATTCCATGAGAAAACCTATAAAATGATTAAAATATTACAATTACAAAAAAAAAAAAAAACAGCTCATCAGTAAAGTAAAACACTGATCTTAGACTCATTACATTATTGATTGAAATGTTTTAATGATGATTTTTACTTTTAAAAGAAAACTATTAAAATTTTCTATTTGGGTAATATTGTTTTTATCACAAGACATTGGGGAATTAGTTTATACACATATTTTAACGCAATGAAATGATTTTATTATTTTTAAAAGAAAAAAACAATAAAACATACTTCTATTAGCTTTTATTCGCTTTTTTCTTTTTCTTCATTTTTTCTCTCTCTCTAACTTGAATTTCACGTCAACCCTTTAAAAAATTAAACATGCCTCCAGTTTATATTTGTATTAATTTTGACTTTTATTTTTTTTATTGTTATTTATTTTACTTTTAATGCCTTTTGAAGTTGATTGTTTATACAATTTTATCCTTAAATATTTTATTTTATTTATTTATTTTTATCTAATTTGGTCCTTATAACCGACCCACGAACTTTACATGCTAACTCCAATTAGGTTTTTTTTTTTTTTTTCAGTTTGTCCTTCAATGTTTGATTTACTAGTAATTAAACTTTATATTTTTTTAATTTTTTTTTTATAAAATTATCCAATTCTCATTTAATTTTTTGTTATTGTTAAATAAGATCGTTGAGATCTTGTTAAAATACTAAGAAAGTAAGCAAATATTTTTTTTATTGGTCATTAACTTTTTTTTTTCGATTTTTTTACTGTCATTTACTTTTCTTAATTATATATTAAATTAATTAAGATTATTGTATCTATTCAAATTAATGATTTATATCCTAGATTTTTATTGCTCCTTAAAAAATATTATCATCACTTGAATTATTTTTTTACCGAATAAAAAATTTGACTAAGCTCACAATCGTATTATTATCGCCTATCAAGTAGAAACTCAAATGGAAATATTGACAAAATACAGGCACCAAAATTATAATTATCACAATAATAAAACAACAAACAAACACTCTTTCTCTTTGAAAGCTAAGAAAGACAAGGGGAAGGTGGGGTCCGCCTTCAATAAGTGAGTGTTTGTGTCAACAAGAAAGATAAGTGGCTCACTAGAACTGAGTAACTAATCTGAGATTTTAGCAGAGCCATGGCGACTGCCATTGCTACTCCTTCAGCCAGAGCCATGGCGACTGCCATTGTTACTCCTTCAGCATTATCTCCTCTTCCTTCCTCAATCTCCAGCGCTCCCCAATACTCTTTCTCTGTTCGCAGCTCAATCTGGCCTAAAAACATTTTATATTCTCCACTCCGCTGTAGCAGCCATGCCTCATTCTCACCAAAAAGCCAAGACGGTCCATTTGACCGTGATCTTCGGTCCGTACTCGAACTCGCTACTGACTCAGAGTTGTATGAACTCGAAAATATCCTCTTCGGTCCCAGGTAATTTCAATTTTTCATTATTTTTCTTCAAGTTAATAAATTGAAAATATTCCTTAATTATTTTTTAATTATCCCTTATTCCAGTCACTTTAGCCCGTTACTAAAATCAATAGCGAGTAAAAGAGCGGAAATTGATTATGCAATGATGGACCAAGACATGGAAGAACGAGAAGATATGATATCATGTCTTGAGTCAAGGTTTTTATTCCTTGCTGCCGATGCCAGGTCCACTTTGAGGTCGGTTTCCTATTCATATTGCTATTCCATTGTTGTGTATTCATAATTTTTATTTTATTTTGGATATGGTGTGGTGTTATTGTTGGAGCAGGGGTTGGAGGCCTACGTATAGAAACGTGTTGCTTACAGTTAGGAAGAAGTTGAGCATTGGTTGCTCCAGTAAATTGTCGACGGAAGACCTAGAAGCGGAGATTTTCCTTCATCTGCTTGAGGAATACGCGAGGTAAATTTTGTTTGTTGGATGTAGTGCTTGATTGTTTCCTTAATTTTGTAAGAAAGTGAAGATGAGGTGAGCTCGAGAAATGTTAGTGAGAGAACGGATTGATTGTTGAAATTTTAAGCAAATTTTGTTGCAGTATAAAATGATTCATGTGGTTGTAAAAATGTTTGAATATTATATTGCAGTGTTAAATTGGAATTGTTTAATGGAAAACAAAAAGCTTTATCTTAACGTGGGACATCTTGTTCTACACGTGATCTACTCCTTTCGATTGTGCTCTGTATGTGCTTGAATTGAGGAGATTTTATAATATATGGATTTCTTTTTCCTTGATTTTTGGCAAATGAATTTTCTGCTAACTATTTTCAAGTTGGTGCTTTTTCTTCTTCTTTTTTTTAGTTCTTTTAAAGCAAGATGGAATGAGGATTTTCATTAAAGAGAAGAGTATGATAAAGAATGCTGGAGTTAAGACTGATTTTGTATGTTTTTAAAACGTATTGAATCTAATGGGAGAGTTCTTTGTGTAGCT
>Ga0307517_10008395_pt1 | contig 14818 bp, 20 predicted proteins | sample 23_EM_MG_FD_194515 | JGI IMG/M metagenome (GOLD analysis project Ga0307517, IMG submission 194515) | Populus trichocarpa ectomycorrhiza microbial communities from riparian zone in the Pacific Northwest, United States - 23_EM | ecosystem: Host-associated > Plants > Roots > Unclassified | place... | reverse complement strand
GTAACAAACAATGCCCTAGGTAGGCAGCAGGAAATTTGACAATAACCAATGATACCCCAGTAGGCAGCGGCAAATTTTACAATGACCGATGACACCCTGCTAGGTAGCGGCAAATTTGACAATGACCTATGACATGCCACAAGGCTGACGGCAATTTTTGTGGTGACCAATGACAAGAGTGACAATTCGGCAGCGGCAGAATTTATGATGACCGATGACTGCCGGGTTGGTCATGCTGGTACAGTATCTTGGACTTTTCTAACGTGTTCATGAGCTTGTTTGTGCAACTTCTCTAAGTTGAAGCTTTTCTCTTTTTTCCAACTTTTCCCAGAATAAGGTCGGTTAAAGCAACAGAAAAGGAAATTGCAATGTTGCTGATGCCTAGTAGTTGGCGATGTTCTCTTTATCACCTTTCTTATATATGGGGCACATCCATCCGTCATTGAATCCTGTTCCGGGTTGTACGCCATGCGTCTCGATGTCATTGAAGACCCTCATTAGTGCTTCAAGTATGTCGTGTTTAGCATGTCCTGTTTCCTCTGGTTCGGAGGCGCATTCGTCGCTGAGTTTCTTCCACATTTCCATGGGTATTCCGTCCATTCCTGCTGCTTTGCCATTTGCTGAGTTTGCTATAGTCTCACTCACTTCGTCTCACTTGATTCACATTGCTAGATCCCCCCGTTGTCCCGTCGACAGTCTTTTGGATATGTGGTTCAAGACTTTACTTGTCTCTTGCGTGTTTGGTTCTTCTGTGGGGTTTCGGTCCTGGGTTTGGAGCTTTTCGTGGTAGTTTCTGGCTAACTCTGCCATCCGGATGGAGTTGGTCTCATGTCCTTCTGTTTCGTCTAGAGGGTTTCTCAGTCTGTGTAACGTGTCCCTTGGCGTTTTCTCTTTATTTAGTTTTGACCAGTAGCGGCTAATAGTTTCCCCCTCGAGTCTATTTTTCACTGCTGCAGTGTCTCGGTTCGTTTCAAATAGCCGGCGTTCCAGTGCGTTCACTTCCTCGTTTATTCTTATCGCCTCGAGGGCTATGTCGTCTGAAGTCAGTTGAAGTGGGCAGTTATTGATCCACTCGAGTCTTTCTGATAGTTTCCTTATTTTATCCTTTGCTGCAGGTACAATTTTCCGTGCCCATGTACGACATATTTCACGGATGGCTTGTTTGAATTTTTTGTATAGTGTTTGGGGGTTTGTGCTTTCTGTCCTTCGGAATCGTGCAGTCTCTATTTCATCTCCAAGTTGATTTGCAAGGTCACGGATTTCTCTCCATGTGGGTTCATCTTCGAGCACGTACAGTGGAATTGCCCATCGCCCACGCCCAATGTAGGGAGTGGTGGCATTTGATTAACCACTGGCATTTTCAACACTTAGAGCACCGGAAACTCCCCGCAGGCTACGTGACGAGGCGGTACCCCCTACGTGCGTCATATTTATTTACTTCCATTTACAGAGCAATGATTCCATAGACCTTGATGCGTGTAAAAATGTAAAAACCTCTATACAAGCCCTCATTCTGGGCGAAGTCGGGTGAGGGAAGGTTTGAGGATAAACACGAAACCTGCCAACGTAAGGAATGTGACGGGGGAAAGAACAACAGAAAGAGCGAGTGGATGTGGGAGGGTAGGGTTGAGAGATAATATACCGGGATGGAGCAGAAAGAAAGCGAGGGGTATGAGCACAGATGACAACGGTGGTATGGTAGATACAACGAGGAATTATGGTACAAGAAAACCCAGCAGAGCACCGAGCCCAAAAGCGCCATGAGCGAAGAAGGAAGGAAGAACGGGGTGGAGTAACGTATGCGGCACTGGGTCAAACCGATTGCTAATGATGGGTGGGCCTTCTAGCCGGGGCCTTCCACACTCAACGTCCTGATAGTATCGAATGAATTGTGTTCACGGCCCAGATCCAGGAAACTGTCGTCAATCGACGATATCGATGTGCTCCGTTGGTGGAGGTCACCACCAATCATGATTTGAACCCTCAGCCTCGCGTCAGCCTCTGGGTCGTCGTCTATGTCAAGGAAAGAGGGTTTCTTCATGATTCCCTTCAGCGGGGGATCGTTCTTGAACGCAGGGAGTTGCGGTTTCGGTGAGGACATCGGAGACGATCGGGACGACGTTGGCCGACTCGAGATCGATGTCGCTGTGAGATTTCGTCGCAGAGGGGGAGGTGAAAGTGGCTGTATGTGAACTACGCTCCCGCGATCGCCCGAGCCATTCACACTCTTCAAGCTGGTGGTAACCTTGGGTCGTGGACGAGGAGGCGGTGTAAGTCCGCCGAGCGGCTGATTAGGTTCAATCCCAAAGGTAGCTTCGATGCCCATCGAAATGGTCGACTGCGAAGACGAGGTAAATGCAGAGTAATTGCGCTTGGTTGAGAAATCCGATCCCAGAGGAGGAAGATTACCGGAAGTCGTCCGTGGGCCGTACCCTGGGTGCTGCTGTTGATCAAAAAACGAGAGCGTCGAGCCTGTTTCAACTTTGTCGGAAAGTACAATCTTGTCCGAGAGTGTGCTGGAGAAGACCGTGGATGCTGAAATGATGGAATCCGTCCACGAGTCCTTCTTCTGCGGGGGCCGATTGCCAAAACCAAACTCCTCGAAGAGTGGAGGGTTGATAGGTGACGAACCTTTGGGTGAACCGAGCTCCGAAGGACTACCGGGGTTGGAAGGGCCCGAAGACATCTCCGAGTCGTCATTCTCCAGCATTTCCTCTAATTTGAGCAGTTGGACGGGAGATAAGATCTGTTGTGGCCCCGTATCGTGCGGCTGAGCCTCAAAGGGTTGCGGCAAGTGAGATCCGATCGTAGGACTGTTCGCGAGATCGTCGTAGAACGTCGACGTAGCCGGCAACATCATTGATTCCGCACCGGGAGATCCGAAGGGATTGGTGAACCGGGGCGGCGAACTCCTATCAAACCTATCAAGCTCGGAGGGCGGAATGATGAGGGACCCGGTGTCATCGTCGAAGGTGAAGGTGACCCCCTGAGTAGCAGAACCTCGGCGTATTGGCCCGGGCAAGAACCGCCGCTTAGGGGTGGAAGCCGTACTTTCCTGCTTCTCCCTCTGCCTCTCCTTTTCCTTGTCTTTCGACGGGTCCGCCATTTGCAAAACGGATATTTCGCTAGGGGTGAATGAACTGGCGTGTCTCAGACATGGTAGGGGAGGTACAGGAACTCGCGGGTGATGGAACGATCGCTGTTTCCTTAGGAGCTTAGCTGATCCCAGCACATCATCCATACCCAGAGATCGAACATCAGGATATGGGGAAGAAGACCCCGCGAGCTTGTTTTGGAGGGATGGTTGCGATGGCATCTTCTTGAGCGAGTTTAGGCGATCGTCAGCTGTTGCCGGCCGTCGCAGGAGAGTTGGACTGAGCGCTCCGCGCAAGACCCGAGTCGGAGATTTCGTTCTGGGTTCTGAGGGTGCCCTGGCCTGATCCCGAATGCTCTGCAGACGCCTATCTTCCACGCAGACACTCTTGGGCATGATGTTATGCTGGGATACGCCGGAGGCGAAAGAAAGACTGGAGGAAGAAGATTCCGGGTCTGAAGGCGACCCATCGGGATTAGGCAACGCGGGGAGGTGTTTGAGGGAAGGGACGGGGGGCAGCGCTTGTGATGGGGGTGATGTCTCGGGAGGTGTGATAACGGATCGCGAAAACGAGGGCTGGCGGATGAGTGAGGGTCGGCCTACGTCCTTCCTTAAAGAGGGCCGTACACCTGTGGTGTCTGTCATACCCCTTGGCCGGGTGTGTGGACGGGGCCCGTCAGAGTCACCACTTTTCGATCGACCATAAGTTGTAAGCACTGTAGAGGAGACAGGACTGATGATGGCTGGGCTGAGCGCGGGGATATCGTTCATGGACACCTTCCGCGTCCTTGCGTTGGGTCGTGTATTCACTACATCCGACTGTGATCTGTGAAGGGAACGTGAGGGGGCGATCGAAAATCGGCGTGATGGGGTGAAATGACACACCTGATCGTCACAGTGGACCTGCTGGACGTGGGTCGCGGGCTCGGCGGAATCGATTCAGACATGACCCGTTCCCGAATGAGCCGAGGATTAGCGGAATGAGGTCGTCTGTAGGCCGTTCGAGGCAAAACAGGGGCATCCTCAGTCACGTGCGCGCTGGGGAGGACAAACAGCTGGTCCAAGCCCCGAGGCTCTTTGGGCGGGGAGAATGCTACCCCAGTCGTGGCAGCGAAAGGGTCTGCACCCACAAGAGGCTTCTGGTACGACAAATTGAGGTCGGAAGGTGTCTTGGGTTCGATGGAATCCTCGTCGGTGATGGTGATAGCGGATACAGCTTTCGAGTACGGTCTTGATGTTAGTGGTCCATAAGGCTCAGCGGAGTTGGAAGGGGGGATAATGAGCGGAGCGGGAGCCTTTGGGGGTTCCTGGATTGTGATCGTGTGTATATTCTTCTTGGCTCTTAGACGGATAGCAGAGGTGAAGGTTCCAAACATGGACTGCTGCTTTGGTGACTGATCGGGGATAAGTCCATCTGCCTGCAAGGCAGAATATGTGCGGGGCAGCGCCGTGGGCTCTGGCGGTTTCTCCTTGGTTAATTTCGAGGAAGACTTGGAACGAGACCACCAGTGGCTGGATGTTGACGAGTGAAGGTAAGGGGTGCTCATAGATACGCGGGAACAGACGGCGAAATCTGCACAAGAGACTTCGCCGTTGACTGAGAAACTGTACAGACAGATGCCGAAAGCAAATTGGCGGTGGTTATATGGAGGGGGAGTGGGACATGGGTGTGACCGCTACCTCCACGGGAGAGAGAGAAGGGTTGGGGCAACCTGGGGAGCGACGGGTTACGTCCGGAATGTCTGATTGCCATCAACTCGCTAAGAAGGGAGACAGAATCTACCGTAGTCGCGGTGTCCAGCTGGCAGCCGGAAATTTATCCTATCTAAAAAAGCAAATCCAATACATGCGTCGGTGTCAATAGCCACGTAGTGTGGGATAACGAACGGCCAAAAACTGCAACAATGCAACCCAACCCCGCTCTTCCCGCGTTTCACTCACCCGAGCTCGGCCCATACATCTTCCGTGCCCCTTTCCTGCGCCGCCTGGACTGCCCAGGGCATCGGACTGGCGGCGTTCGACGTTGGGTTACGGCTCGTCGCATCAAAGAGTACGCCATCTCTGATGAGCGGCCTTCCCAATTCATTTTCGTCGTCATCTTCGATATCAATGTCCAGGTTCGTCCGGCCACTACTCAGGTCGATTGGCTTCGGGCGAGAGAATATCGATTGCCCGGATCTACATGCCGAGCGTTCAGCATCAGATTTTACGGCCAGAAGGCTGTCGATCGGACGGCAGGCACACTCACTGTCGCATCACAGACGCCAGCCGGACGAATTGGAGTACGTTCCGCGCGACGAGTAGCAGCGTATCGAGCAACTCTTCTTCTTTGCTCGTGGAGCCGCATGCAGCGAAGAATATAACGAGGATGGTTACCGCGCATATCAAAGTGATGATGAGGTCCAGAATGTTGAACGGAGACTTCCAAAATCGCTGGATCGCGGACCGTAAGGCACGTAAGCCTCGTTGATAAGCGAGCAGCAGCCTGGCTGAGCAATTCAACTCACCCTTCCAAACGCAACGAAACGTATCGCAACTTCAACAATCATACTGGTATTGATGATGATTTCGAGAACGTAGAATGCTAATCCAGGGCAACCATCCGTTATGCTCAGAGCGATCGTCGTCACGGAGAGGGCAGTCATAGACAAATAGAGAACGGTGTATACTCTTGAATGCACGAATCGGTTGGCGATGCCCTGAGTAATCTCCTTCTTTGTCAAGGCGTATATCGACCGGGTTGGGCTGCCAAGGTCCTGATGTTGGTCAACCGGAGGATGTCATGCACAGTCAGATGGAGAACGGGCACGAACATTGGCTCTAACGGAGAATCCAGCTCCTCATTTTCGAGAAGCCGCTCCCTGTCTGGATCCGTGGACATTGTTAGTGGCCGCGCGGCTTTGGGTTGGGGAGGCTGGGAGGGTGTTGAGGGTAACCGGTAAACACGAGGCACGTGCCCTCTCACCTTCGCCAGCCACCATCACCAACGGCTGCGGACTTCATCTCAACTATCCCTCCGCGACGCGCCTTGCACCTCTCACCCCTACGACAATAACTCAAGATGGGTGGCGGCGACTTGAACATGAAAAAGTCCTGGCACCCGCTCCTGTTGAAAAACCAGGAGCGGGTCTGGCTCGAAGAGAAGAAAGCTGTGCGTTCTGCTCTCATTCTCCCCTCTGTGCAACTCATGACCATTGTTCCAGCTTGAGGAGAAGAAGAAATTGGACCAACTCCGGAAGGAGAAGGAAGAAGAACGACAGCTCCAGGAACTTCAACGACTTCAGGAGGAACAAACGGGGAAGAAACGGCAGGAGAAACTAGAATGGATGTACTCTACGCCGGCGACAGGGAGCGGACAGTCAGCGAACGATCTCGAGGACTACTTGTTGGGAAAGAAGAGGGTTGATAAGATCCTTACGGCGGATGAGAACGATAAGGTCGGTTTGCTTTCCTCGGCCTCGCAACACGGTGACTAATTCGCATCCTAAGGTCGGTGCCTCACACAAGAATTTTATTGCCATGCAGTTTGCAAACAGTGCGCGAGACACCGCCGCCAAAATCCGGGAAGATCCCCTGCTCGCTATTAAACAACAGGAACAGTCAGCTTACCAAGCTCTGATGTCCAACCCGCTGCGACTTAAGCAGCTCCAGGAGAAGAACGGCGTAAAGGTGAAGAAGTACAAGGAGAAAAAGAAACACAAGGACAAGGGTAAACATCGGTCAGATGACCGCTCCCGCAGCCGGGAGAGAACTCGTTACCGTTCACGGTCCCGCTCACCCCGTCAGCGGTCGCGAGACGGCTACTCCCGTTCCAGGCGCTCACCGAGTCCCTATTCTCGTCACTCAAGGCGAAGATCTCCTTCACATTCACCTAGAGACGACCACCACCGACGCAGGCGGGATCGCAGCCCTGACGATTCCGTCCGATGGCGAAGATCAGAAGACGATGTGCGGCAATGGCCACGATCTGACGAGTCTGACGAAGTTCCCTCCTCCCGGAGGTATGGTGACAGGCCTCAACCCAGCCACGATGACCGGAAGCGACAACGGAGCCAGAGTCCACCCCGTCGGGCACCACCACCGAAGAGATCGAGGGTTAGTCCACCTCCCACAATGACTCAAGCTCATTCAGCGGGGGACCGCGCCGCACGATTGGCTGCAATGTCGTCGAATGCCAATGAGATGTCAAGCGAACGCCAGGAACACCTGAAGAAGCTCCTTGAACAGGAGAAGCGCGAGCTGGAGCTGGAGCAAGAACTCCGTGCCAAGTCTAAGGGGATGGGCGGGTTCTTGAACCAGGAGCAGAAGAAGGTGTTTGGTGGCTCTGGAGACCTGGAGGAGAGGATACGACGTGGGCGCGCTGGTCTTGTTTCTCGTATCGATTAGTTGCCGCTCAGCGCAAGAATTATATTACTGTCTTTCGACTCAGCCAATCAATCTTGTGCGTCCAAGTTGCCGGAACACATGGCTTCCACATCCCGATGAAGGGGAGTGAGAGCCATTCAACACTCACAACGCCCACTCCACTCCATACCCAGCAGGACCTCATCTGGCAGGTGCCCTTCCAGGATGGCCTTCACTTTTGCAGCAGTGAAGGGACTCATTGAGAGAGAAGCCAACTTCTACCGCATCCACCTATTTTTCTTTACCTTCGTACCGCCTATTCTGAGTGGAGTCTTCTACGCCGCCAATGGTCGATACCACATACGTGAGTACCGTAGATCTTTCCCTCATGGGGGATGCTCAGTTCAGCAAATGGGGCCACAGCCTACATCGATTGCTTGTTCCTCTGCTATTCCGCCTCAACAGTGACCGGCCTTTCAACCGTCAACCTGAGCACATGCACTGGCTTTCAACAGGCGTTGCTTTTCATCCAGATGGCCTTGGGCAATATGGTGCGTGTTCCAGCTTCCATCCGTCCGGGCTGGTGTGATACTCAGATGCCGCCACCTCAAGACGACCGTGTCGTGGATTATGGTCCTCATCCGCAAACAATACTTCAGGAAACATTGTGAGATGGTGATGCGAGAACACCAGGAGAAGCATCGGATACGCGGGGTTTGGAATAGGCTTGCGAAACGTTCATTCCGCCGGAGCGTGTCTCAAGCTCCCGGCTTGCAACTCAAGGGCCCGACACTCGAAGAGGAGCCGATCTCTCCCGAAGAACCCGTCGTGACCGCAGGCGAGGGTGTCACTGCCGCTTTGGTTGGTGGGACGGGAGTCGGTTTTGCTGTAGGTCTGGGTCACAAAGCGTTTCAAGATGGGGCGCTGGATGGACACGTTTTCAAGAGCCCCATTGAAGAGAAAAGTCTGCCAGGTGAAAAACACGTCAGGCAAGGCGTTGTAGCCGACACGCATTCGTTCACCTCCTCCCCTCGATCAGTTGTCGTTTCCCTTCAACCGGTCTCTCCTACCTCTGGGAATGGGAACCCTGGCGTCAGGTGGGATGAGCCATCGCCCAAGTCGGACAGGAACCACATACGGAAGCGAACAAGTACGTCCCCCTGACCCTTTCGGTCGCTTCGGATTTGGACTGATAGCGATGTTTAGCCCGTCAGTTCACGGTGACGACGCAGAGTACCGCAGCCTCGGGTCCTCCAAGGCGGAAAGACCAAGACATGGGAGGGTTCCCGGGACCAATTGAACTCTTCCAACAGCTTGTGCACACGAACGCTTTCGGTTTCATCGATCGCACTTGGAACAGGATCGTAAAGCATTGGCGGAACCATGGGCAGCGTCATTACCTGTCGTGGCTCCCGGACGGTATCAATGGGCTCATCATCGGACGGAACTCGGAATTCTACACTGATGAGTTGACGGACGAACAGCTTGAACACCTTGGCGGTATTGAGTACCGCGCACTCCGTTTCTTGAGTTACTTCATATTCGTTGTAAGTGTTGAAACCAACTGCCATTGGCTCGCTAATCACCCATAAACGTCAAGTATTTCGTGACGTTCAACCTTATACCCGCTGTAGTCATTATACCTTGGTTGCAAACGACGTCCACGTACGATGCTATCTTTGCAAACCAACCCAGACTTGTTCCCAAAGCGTGGTTCACCGCCTTGTAAGTGTTGATTCACAACTCCCTGTCAAGTCACTCCATTAACTCCACAAAGCCAGGTGATTGGCGCGTATACTGGAGGAGGGATGTCACTGGTGGATGCAGGGATGGTACCCTTCCAGAAAGCCTACCTGATGATCTGTAAGTGGTGATTAGCCCCCCGACGGGTGCACATTAACCCTAAGACCCGTAAGTTTTCATGATTCTCGCTATCCTTGCTGGGAACCACGGATTGGTACGCCTTTTTCTTTTGGCTTGATATCTCCCAATTGAAGTTAACCACCCGTCTGAATTCAGCCCATTTTGTGCGCGTTTTTGCTATTCGGTAGCCGATTTTGAACTGACTGCCCCCGTTTTACTTTAGCCTCAGGTTCATCATGTTAGTTTCCCATCCGGGCACCTTCCGTTAATATTATTAAGCGCGGCATCTAGCTGGATCTTTACCAAGGTCGTCCCAGAGAACTCACATGCCGACCAGGCGCTGCACTTTCTTCTGGACCACCCTCGACGGTAAGCACCTCGTTTGATTCTCCCGGTTCTGGCACTGACGCTCTGCGTCCCTAAGGTGTTTTATTTATTTATTCCCATCTCATGTCACCTGGTTCTTGCTCGCGACTCTGGTCCTACTCACGTACGATGGCATTGAACTGGTTCCCAATTACGACGCTAACCCACGATGATTTAGGGGGATTGAATGGACTTCATTCAAGGTCCTCAATATCGGACTGCCGGCTCTGGAAGCACTGGCGCCAGGTGATCAGGCGGTCGCGGGTCTATTCCAGTCCTTTGCTGTGCGGGCGTCTGGTTTTCCCATCATCTCCATTGCTGCATTGGCACCATCCTTCCAGTCCGTCTTCTTCACGCTCGCCCTCGGGACTCAGTGCACACATCCTCACTTCTCACCAACAGATTTCTCTGCGTTGTCATGATGTACATCGCGGTCTTCCCCGTACGAGCATCCCGTATATGATAGCGATCGGAATCTATACTGACGATCGATTTCGCAGGTCGCGATGAGCATCCGATCGACAAACGTGTCCGTTCCTCCGTTGACATCTGGATCTGAAAGCTTGATATCTGACTTTGTTCTACGTCACAGGTACGAAGAAAGGAGTCTCGGCGTCTTCGAGGTTGGCCCTGAGGACCAGGACGAGGAGCCCGCAATGAAGGAGGGGGTATCTAGAGGCGAGAGAGTCGGCCGGTACTTCCATTGGCATCTTCGGCGCCAGGTGGCGTTCGATATCTGGTGGCTGGCGAGTGAAATTTCCTCATTTTTCTCCGGTCATCTTATTAAATCCGCCACTATCAGGTGTGGGGAATTTTCTTTGTCTGCATCATAGAACGGGGCATGATTATGGATGATGAGAACGCCCCGTGGTTCAATCTTTTTCGGATCAGTAAGATAATTTTCCGTCCGCCTTGTTTATCGCAAAACTTACGGGGTGATAGTTTTTGAGATGGTCTCCGCGTTCGGAGGCATCGGATTGACGCTAGGAATACCCACGGATAATTTCTCATTCAGCGGCACTCTCAAGCCCTTGTCTAAGCTCATCGTATGCATTATCATGCTTCGGGGCAGACATCGTGGGTTGCCCGTCGCCATTGACAGAGCCAGTGCGCCCCTTTTCTCCCAAAGCCCAGAGAAACGGTCTAACCCCCCTTCCCATTGCAGTTCTACTCCCAAGCGAACTTATACCAAACAAGACGACTGAAGTTGGTGCAACTCAGACCCCAGCAGAACCACAGAACCTTGAAGCGCCAACGGTGTCCGGACCGACAGAGCAGAATGCCATTACCTCAACGAGTGTTGTATAGGTTTCTTGACGACGCCTCCTCCCCCACCCCCCTTACCTTAGACTTGACCGGATATTATTGGTTTTTGTGAGGTGTTCGGGGGTTTTCGATAGTACCTAATGTATGCATGTGCGTGTGAGTGTAATTCGCGGAACCACGGGGGACCATTCGCCTCGATTTGATAAGCGGCGCGTCCGAGTCCACATCAAATTTTGGTCGATCCAAAGGGTTTTCCCCAACCTTCTCGCACTCACAACCCGGCACGTTCAAGTGCGCAAGAGCAGGACCTTGTACTTGACCTCCACGGCCCAGCCTGCAGCTTTATGGCCACTCGCTGCGCCTTTGTAACTCTTATTACCTCAGACTCCTATCTTCCAGGCGCACTCACCCTCGCAGCCGCCCTTCGCGAGATCCACCCCACACCCGCTACCGAACCAGAAGTCGATTTTCAAACAGTATGCTTGGTTACCCCGGAAACAGTCGACGTCTCGTCTACCAAACTCCTCAGGGGCGCGTTCGACATCGTCATTGGGGTCGAGATTATCGAGAATGAAAACAGGAAGGGATTGGAACTGCTTGGTAAGTCCCACTGTTCTATTTCGGAGCAAAAGCGGTTGGGGCAAAGCAGTCTTGCGGTCTGGTGGACTACTACGAAGTGGATCTCTACGGTCTTCCAATGGGACGATACCCTCCCTCCAATGCGTGTTTGTGACGACCCATCAGAACGTTCGAGAATCCGAGGGCCAATGGGACTTTGTCTTCAAACCCAACCCAATTGATATCGAACCGTTCACTCCAAGTCGATTCTAACCCTCCTCTTGCAGGACGACCCGATCTCGGAGTTGCTCTCACCAAACTTCACGCGTTCCGGCTGACCCAGTTCGCCAGGGTTATCTACCTCGATTCCGATGTTTTACCTGTTCGCCCCATATCTCATTTGTTCGCTTTGGACCACGAGTTTTCTGCAGTACCGGACGTCGGCTGGCCGGACATTTTCAATTCCGGAGTGATGGTTTTCTCACCCGGAGAAGACAAATTCCAGGAAGTCATGGATTTGCTCAAGGACAAGGGATCGTGGGATGGCGCCGACCAGGGGTTGTTGAATGAATGGCGAGGAACTAACTGGAATAGGCTCAGCTTTACGTACAACACCACTCCCACAGCAGCCTATACGTACGTCCTTCCTCTTTCTTTTTTTTCCTGCTTTTCTGTTTGAGAAAAGAACGTAATCTCATTTGGAAACAGATATGCTCCCGCCTATGAACGGTTTGGCCCCAAAATATCCGCGATTCACTTCATTGGCACTAGCAAACCTTGGCATTCCATTCTCTCCCGCCCACCTGGCACGCTCTACTCCCTCAACAAGGATGCGGATGGCGGACAGGTGTACGACTACGATTCGCTTGTCGATCGTTGGTATTCAGGTCTGTTCTGATCTGGGGTTCTCACTGGTTTGTCGCGTGATTGACACTTGATCACGCAGTTTATGACCGGCACTATCGCTCCGATACGATCCCAATCACTCCATTCGAAATTCAACAATACGATTCAGTCTGGAATCAAGATGGAGATTTTGGGGCCGGTTTTGCGACGACAGCTGCGCCACGAGCTAGCTTTAGCCTGGAAGAACTTCGGAGGATGGCCGTCAATGGATGGTCCCAACTTATTTCGACCTCGGTCAATCGTTCTGGCGAAGGGGAATACCTGTCCATGCCCCTCGAGGGCCGCATTGACCTCATGCGACCCAAGAAGCCAAAACCTGTTTTGGAGGAACAACCCGTGCCGGAGATAGTAGTCGTAGCAGATGCCTCTCCCCAATCCCTTCACATCGATGTGGACACCCTATCGACACCCCGTGCCAACTCGCCTGTCCGGATGACGACACTTCCTACCCCCAGCCCGAGCCAAATCCCACCCACTCCTTACCATCCACCACTCTCTTTACCACCTTCTCCTTTATCCCTCGACCAACAACAATTCCAGCAGCAGAATAGATTCGGACAGTTCCTCGTCTCCCCTCCCCAATATGGTGCCCCGGATAGTGATCAGTTTGACGAGTTTGACACACATGCAGCTGATGCTCGCGAACCTCATTGGTCGTATCACGTGAGCCGGCAGCACCGACATCACATTTCTCACCGCCAGAGGCACATGTATCAAGATGCTAACCAGCCCGACCAGCACGGCGATGCCGGAGATGAATATTTTCGGCCTACGAACCTCCTTACCGTTTTCAAACAAGTTCGTGACGATGGGCAGTCTTCTGAGGGGGACATTGCGAAGGAGCACCATCCATTCCCGCCTCGTCGAAAGCGTCAAACACCCGTCTCGCCCCTTGTAGTGGCGTGGAATCCTGCGGTGGAGCCACCCCCCAAGGCACAACCGGTGCTGTCTTCAGCCTTACCTGATACGTATTACCCTAATATATGGGACAAGGCGCCAAGCAAGCTTCACGACGCAACGCACCAGTACTCGACGAATCGATATACTAACGTTTCTGTGTCTACAAGTGACAGTGGGACGTCTACGCCAAGCCCGTTCTTCAGGACCCCCGTGCCAGGAGAGATCCCGGAGAATCTAGTTCGCGAAGGTCATTATCTCAACGTCACAGGGCCCGCGACCGGACGAGAAAACCCACCGACACCCGATCGTTCAAGAGTGGCTCCCATCTTCCCGTGGGAGGAGAAACCTCGCGTTATTCCAGGGAGGGTGTTCCCGTCAACAGACGCACCACCTCCCGGTGATTTCCTCGCCCAGAAGACTGGAAGTCCCATCATCACCTTCAGCGGAGATCTCCCCGATGCACTTTCTTCCCCTGGGTTTGATTCGCATGCATCTCCCCCCGTTAACATCCCCGTCTCTTTGGCGTATAAGAACGCGTGGGATGTAGAGCCAAGCATTCAGAAGTACGCCTCAAAACTCGCGCGACCCGAGCAGAACGCCCCCCGCAATTCGCTCTTATTCCAAAATGAAGAGTGGAGGAAACACGAAAAGGAAAGGTTTAGTCCATGGCAAGCGAAGGAGGAAGAGACAAGTATGGATGGGGACGACGAGGACGACAGCGACGATACAGGACCACCGAGACACTCTAGGCAACGTTCAAGGGCTGGGTCGGGTGCCGCAACCCCACAGGGGAATTTGTTCACATACAAAGGGAGGTACCGTGGACGTGGTGTACAGACTGAAACCCCAGAGCGCCAGGACCAGGGTGTGCAGGTCACTCCAAAAACGCATCCTGAGGAATACCCAATCCATACCTCCTCACCAAGGGTTACAACCATGTCTTGGAATGCCTCGCGGCGCTCCTCGTATGGAGAGTCACAGTTCACCTCCATTCAATCCCGGCCAGTGTCGACCGCTGACTCCCCTCCTCTCCTTCGCTCTCCGCGCCTGCTGATCTCGCCCCGTACATATTCACCGCCGGATAGCAGCACGCCTTCCGTCATGTCTCCAATCATGTCTCCAAAATACTCGCCAATCCAGACCCCGCGCCGACGTTCCGGTACATCGTCACCAGTGAGGGAGCGATTGTTGTCACCATTGACGACATCAATGCGTTCCGTGCCGGCCCTCGCGAGATCGGCGTCAAACGATACAGCGCTGTCTTCGTCTGTTGGTCCACCTTCTCCAGATATAGCCTCAACCCCTGTCAAGTCGGGTCGTGTCTGGGATCCCGCTCGCGGTGTGGATATTTTCAAGAAGGGCTCGGAAGAAGTTCTTTCGAGGTTCCTTCGCATGGGCTCCTTCGAAGAAGGAAGCGGAACCCCACCGCAATCACGTTAAAACGAACGCAACATCAATCCGTTGGTACATTTCATTTTCGCCCTAGAACTAGTAGAGTCGATTATAATTTACCCCCATATC
>Ga0307517_10008394_pt1 | contig 14821 bp, 17 predicted proteins | sample 23_EM_MG_FD_194515 | JGI IMG/M metagenome (GOLD analysis project Ga0307517, IMG submission 194515) | Populus trichocarpa ectomycorrhiza microbial communities from riparian zone in the Pacific Northwest, United States - 23_EM | ecosystem: Host-associated > Plants > Roots > Unclassified | place... | reverse complement strand
GGCCATCTCGGCCAGGCGCGCCTCGACCTGTCCCGGGGCGGAGGTGGCGAGCCGGTCGGCGATCTCGCTGCGGGCGTCCTCGACGCGGCGGGTGAGCTGTTCGGCGAGGGTCTCGAAGCGCTGGTCAACGTCCGAGGCGCCCGCGCCATCGGGGCCAGACATGCGCCGGTCGAGGTCGGCCAGGGATGCGCGCAGGCTGTCGAGAGCCTCCGTGGTGCGGCTCTCGGCATCGGCCAGGCGTTGGCCGAGGCGATTGACCACCTCCTCGATCACGGGCTCGACGTCGCCTCCGGACAGGGCCTCGGCGCGGCCGATCCGCGCCTCGAGGCCCGTTATCGTCTCCCGGGTGCGGGTTTCTCCGTCGTAAAGATGCGACGCGACTCTTGTGACCGACTGCTCCAGCGCCTTGAGCGCTTCGGCCGAGCGCGGGCCGGCAGCCTCGGATTCCACTCGGCGAAGGCGCTCGGCGAGGCGGTTCTGCTCAAGCTCGGCCCGCTCGGCTGCGGCGTCATGCCGCGCGGCGTAGTTCAGAGTCTCGCGCTCTGCGGACTCGATACGCGCGACGGCATGGCGGACCGAGTGCTCGACGCCGGAAATGGCCAGGCCCGTGCGTGTCTCCGACGCCTCGATCCGGTCGGTCAGCCGGTCCAGCGCAAACGCGATGCGCCCCAGCTCGTCGGGCCTGGTGAGGCTGAGATGGCTCGGCATGAAGCTTTTGGGCAGGCTCTGGGAGGACTCGAAGACCGCGCGCGACGGCCGCGCGCCGAAATGCGCCTCGGAGGTCACCTCCTCGGGCATGTCGTCTTCGAGGATAACCCGGTTCAGCCACTCACCGAGAGTCATTCCGGAGCGGCGGGCAAGCTCCTTGGCGACCTCACGGGCCTTTGGATCGATCCCTTTGACGCTCCAGGGCGCCCCCACCGACATTCGAATCGTTCTCCAAGTCACGCTGAGGCTAGCCACCGTTGCTGGGGGTGTAAACGACAGGTTAATACTAGATGTAGCGGCCGGAGGTGCTGTCTGTGGATGAATTGGCGCGCGGCGGCTTCCGTTTCACGGGCCGTCCTGCGATAGGCCATTGCAGATGAGCTTCCGGCTGACACTTGCCATCGCGGTCGTCCTGCTGGCCGTCGCGGTCTTCGCGGGCTGGCGCGGCGCACGGCCGCCCAACCCCCTGACGGGACCCCGGATGATCCCCTGGCGGATGATCATGCTGCTCTCGGCGGCCGGCATGCTGCCGATGCTCGTCCACCTCCTGAACCTGGCCGGGGTGACGACCGGCCACTAGCTCAGGGGCGCCCGTTCAACACGGCGCCGGAGGCCCGGCCCTAGGCGGCCTCGGCCAGCTCCGGCGGCGCGTCCGTTCGCTTCGGCCGCTTGGCGAGACTGGCCATGCCGCCGGACGACAGCAGGCCCACCTCGGCCATCAGCAGCGGGATGGTCCACTTGTGCGGGGCGGCGATGTAACGGGGCTGCCAGAGCGGGTCGTACTTGTCCTTGTACCGGCGCACGCCCTGGAAGTTGTAGATTTCCTCGCCGCGCTCGAAGAGCAGGTTGCCGACCCGGCTCATGATCGGGGCCAGCGGCCGGTCATCGAGGCCGGCCAGCGGGGCCATGCCGAACTCGAAGGCCTGGTAGCCCTGGGCCTGGCCCCAGGCGATCAGCTCGACGAAGAGGTAGTCCATGATGTTCTTCGGCGCGGCGTCGGAATAGCGCATCAGGTCCATGGAGAAGGCGGTGCGCGCCGCGGTGGTCCAGAGCGTGGCGAAGGCCACCGGCTCGCCCCCCACCCGCACGACCGCCACCGGGAATTCGGCGATGTAGCCCGGCCAGAAGCCGCCCATGGAAAAGCCCTTCTCGCCGCCGGCGTGGTGGCCCAGCCAGGCGTCGGAGATGGCCTGCAACTGCGGCATCAGCGCATCCACCGCCGCGCCTTCGACGATCTCGAAGGTCGCGCCCTCCTCGCCGGCCTTGCGCCAGGCGCGCCTGAGGTTGCCGCGCTTGCGGCCCTCGATGGAGAAGCTCTCCAGCGGCACGGCGGCGCTCTCCCCCACCTTCTGGATCGAGAAGCCGAGCTCGACGATGTCCGGCAGGTCCTCGGCGCCCAGGCCGTAAATCCCCGGCCGCGCGGCGTGGGCGTCGGCCAGTTCGCGGAACCGCCAGAGCAGTTCCAGCCGCTCCTCGCGCCGCCCGACCGTGCCGCCCAGCGCCACCCAGGTGCGGCCGCGCACGCCGAACATGAGGAAGCTGTCGCCCGAGGCCGAGAACAGGAACCGCTTGTCGCCCAGCAAGGCCAGGCTGGAGCCCGGCTCGGCGACCTGGGCCTTGGCCAGGATGGCGCGCACCCGCTCGAAATCGGGGTCGGCCTCGCCCACCACCGGCGGGGTCGCCGCCGAGACGAAGAGCCGCCACAGGCCGAAGCCGAAGAGGGCCACGGCCGCGCCCGCCCAGGCGCGCATGGCCCGCGCGGCGTCGGCGTCGACCATCACCTTCCAGAGCGGCACGCTGGTGTAGTCCATGTGCTGGAACGACCAGAGACCCAGCAGGCCCGCACCGACCACGGCGCAGAAGGCGGAGATCAGCCAGCCCGGGGTGATCTCCATACGGGTCAGCCGCGCCGTCCGTGGGAAGGCCCCGCGGAACGGGGCCAGCAGGACCGCCACGACCACGAGCGTCGTGGTCTCTTCCCAGTTGAAGCCCTTGAGCAGGGCAAGGGTCGCGCCGAGCAGCAGCACGCTCATGGTCGCCGCCCAGGCCGCGTCCAGCCGGGCCCTGAGGCCGAAGGCCAGCATCACCAGGGCCAGGCCCGCGATCGAGGAGAGGAAGTGGCTGGCCTCGATCAGATAGACCGGGGTGAACTGGATCAGCCGCATGAACCGGACCGGCTCTGACGGGGTCGCGCCCGAGGCCAGCAGCATGACGCCGGCGGCCAGGGTGAGGATCGCGGCCGTCAGGGGCGCCGCCGCGAAGAGGGCGGGCTTGAGGTCTTTGAGGAAGCGCATCCGGCCCCGTGCATTGTTTCCGACGAGGGCCTTATAGACCGGTTTTTCCCTGCCGGTTCGCTTCAAACAGCTGTTTGATCGCGCTTGCCCTGGCGAGGCCCGGCGCTAAGGTGAGCCCTCGAGTTCCGCTCTAAGCCTTCTGGAGCCCCCCATGGCCGACTTCGGCGCCACCGATCTCGACGTCTTCCGCACCGAGGCCCGCGCGTGGCTCGAGGCCAATTATCCGGCCGAGCTCAGGGACCCCGACGCCAAGACCGACCCGGAGGCCATCTGGGGCGGCCGCGCCTTCGTGGGCTCCGACGACCCGCAGAGCGTCTGGATGCGCCGCGCCGCCGAGCGCGGCCTGACCGCGCCGACCTGGCCCACGGAATTCGGCGGCGGCGGGCTGACCCCGGCCCAGGCGCGCGTCGTCGACCAGGAGATCGCCCGCGGCCGCTACCGCCCGCCCCTGATCTCCTTCGGCCTCTGGATGCTGGGGCCTGTGCTGCTGGAATATGGCTCCGACGAGCAGAAGCGCGAGCACATGCCCAAGATCACGCGGGGCGAGATCCGCTGGTGCCAGGGCTATTCCGAACCGGGCGCAGGCTCCGACCTGGCCAGCCTCGCCACCCGCTGCGAGGACAAGGGCGACCACTGGCTGATCCGGGGTCAGAAGGTGTGGACAAGCTTCGCCGACAAGGCCGACTGGTGCTTCTGCCTTGTACGGACCGATGCGTCGAAGAAGCACGAGGGCATCTCGTTCGTGCTGATCGACATGCGCTCGGAAGGCGTCGAGACGCGGCCGATCATGCTGATCTCGGGCGAGAGCCCGTTCTGCGAGACCTTCTTCACCGACGTGAAGATCCCCAAGGGCAATCTGGTGGGCAAGATCAACGGCGGGTGGGAAATCGCCAAGCGGCTGCTGCAGTACGAGCGGCAGAACATTTCGGCGGGGTTCGGCGACAGCGGCGGGCTCGGCGGCGGGTCTTCCAGCGATCTTGCCGAGGTGGCCAAGGGCTATGTGGGCGTCGAGGACGGCAAGCTGGCCGACCCGGACCTGCGGCTGCGGATCACCCGCAACAAGATGGACTTCCAGGCGCTGCGCCAGACCATCGGGCGGACGGCGGCGGAATCGCGGGCGTCCAACGGGCCCTCCGCGGCCACCTCGATCATCAAATACGCCGCGGCGGAGTTCGCCAAGGAACGGGGCGAGCTGATGGTCGAGGCCATGGGTTCGCAAGGGCTCGGCTGGGCGGGCGCGGGCTTCAGCGCCGCCGAGCTCACCGCCGTACACGGCTGGCTCCGGGCCAAGGCCAATTCGATCGAGGGCGGCACCTCGGAGGTCAACCTGAACGTCGTTTCCAAGCGGATTCTGGGGCTGCCGGAGGGGACGCAGAAGGCGTGAATCCTCTTCCCTATCCACGCGTGGAAATGGGGGGAAAGGGGACTCCTCGCGGTGATGAAGGCGCGCTAGAGATCATTGATTAGTTGGAAATCAGAGACCCGGATTTTCAGGAGCGGATGTGATGGCCGATTTTGGCGGGGCGGACCTGGAGGCCTTTCGCACGGAGGCGCGCGCGTGGATCGCGGCGAATTTCCCCGCGGCCCTGAAGGGCGCCGCCAACCCGGTCACGCGGGAGGCGCGGACGACGCCTTCGGCCGACCAGGAAGCCTGGCGCAAGGCCATGGGGGCGAAGGGCTGGGGTGTGCCCACCTGGCCGGCGGCCTATGGCGGCGGCGGGCTGACGCCGGCCGAGGGCCGCATCGTGCAGCAGGAGCTGAACCGCGCCGGCGCCTACAACCCGATCGGCGGCATGGGCGTGATGATGTTCGGCCCGACGCTGCTGGAATACGGCACGGAGGCGCAGAAGCAGGAGCACATTCCGCCGATCGTCCGCGGCGAGATCGCCTGGTGCCAGGGCTTCAGCGAGCCGGGCGCCGGCTCGGACCTGGCAAGTCTTCAGTGCAAGGCGGAAGACAATGGCGACCACTTCATCATCAACGGGCAAAAAATCTGGACGAGTGGCGCACAATTCGCCGACTGGTGCTTCTGTCTCGTGCGTACGGATACTTCGAAGAAACATGAAGGCATCTCGTTCGTTCTGTTCACGATGCATCAGACGGGCGTGGAAGTCCGGCCGATTCCCCTGATCGCCGGCAGCTCTCCTTTCTGTGAGACCTTCTTCACCGATGCGCGGGCCGAGAAAAAGGACCTGGTCGGGCCGCTGAACGGCGGCTGGACCATCGCCAAGCGCCTTCTCCAGCACGAGCGCTCGGGGCTGACCGGCGCCGGCGGCGGGCTGGGCTCGGGCGGCAAGCCGATCGAGCAGCTGGCCAAGGAATACATCGGCCTGGACGACAAGGGCCGCCTCGCCGACGCCGACCTGCGGACCCGGCTGGTGACCAACGCCATCAACATGCGCGCCTTCCAGCAGACCGCCGTGCGGGCGATGATGGAGTCGAAGGGCAACGCCGGCCCCTCCTCGGCCACCTCGATCATGAAGAACGCCGGCACCCAGCTGATCCAGGAGCGTCACGAGATGGCGCTGGAGATCATGGGCTGCCAGGGCCTGGGCTGGGAGGGCGACGAATTCACCGCCGAGGAGCTGGGCGCCGTGCGCGCCTGGCTGTCCGGCAAGGCCTTCACGATCTTCGGCGGCAGCCAGGAGGTGCAGTCGAACATCGTCTCCAAGCGCATCCTCGGCCTGCCCGACCTGACGCAGAACCACTGAGTACGATGAACCCCCGTTCCACTCCCACGGTGTCATCCCGGAAAGCGCGCAGCGCTTGTCCGGGACCCATCAGCGCCGATCGTCAGCGGTTAGCCGCAGACCCTCCGGTGTTTATGGGGCCGGTCTTTCGCTGACGCGAAAACCGGGATGACAGCGGTGGGGGTTTCGATTTGAATTTCCAACAAGCAAGAATTTCACGAGGAAAACCAACATGGCCGTTCTGAGCGAAGAACAGAGCATGCTGCGCGACGCAGCCAAGAGCTGGGTCCAGGAGAAGAGCCCGGTCACCGCGTTCCGCAAGATGCGCGACGGCGGGGCCGAGCTCGGCTACGACGCCGCGGCCTGGAACGAGATGGCCGAGATGGGCTGGGCCGGCGTGATCATCCCGGAAGAATACGGCGGCTCGGACTTCGGCTACCTCTCCATGGGCCTGATCCTGGAGGAGCTCGGCCGCACCCTGACGGCCTCGCCGCTGCTCTCGTCGGGCCTGGCCGCGGCCAGCGCGCTGATCCTGGGCGGGTCGGACGCGCAGAAGTCGCAATGGCTGCCGAAGATCGCCGAGGGGACGGTGGTCGCCACCCTGGCCATCGACGAGGGCCCGCACCACGCGCCGGACAAGGTCGCGACCACGTTCAAGGACGGCGAGCTGACCGGCAAGAAGACCTTCGTGCTGGAGGGCATGGCGGCCGGGATCATCATCGTCTCGGGCAAGGGGCCCGACGGCGTCGGCCTCTATCTGGTGAAGGCCGACGACAAGGGCGTCACCCGCCAGCGCCTGTCGCTGGCCGACAGCCGCGGCGCCGCCAACATCAGCTTCGACGGCGCGGCCGCCGAGCCGCTGAGCGGTGGCGCGGCCACCCTGGAAAAGGTGCTGGACTGCGCCCGCGCCGGGATCGCCGCGGAGATGCTGGGCTCCGCCCTGCAGGCCTTCGAGACCACACTGGACTACCTGAAGGTCCGCGTGCAGTTCGGCCAGGTGATCGGCTCCTTCCAGGCCCTGCAGCACCGCGCGGCCAAGATGTTCACCGAGCTCGAGCTGTCGCGCTCCGCCGTTGAGGCCGCCCTCGCCGCCATCGACGCCGACAGCCCCGACGCGCCGGAGCTGGCCTCGCTGGCCAAGGCCAAGATGGGCGACACCTTCCACCTGGTCTCCAACGAGATGGTCCAGATGCACGGCGGCATCGGCATGACCGACGCCCACGACGCCGGCTTCTACCTGAAGCGCGCCCGGGCGGCGGAAGCGGCCTTCGGCAACCAGGCGTTCCACAGGGATCGGTACGCGAAGATCCAGGGGTATTAGGCGCTCCGCTTCGAGCCGCGCAGGCTTGTGTCATAGCTCCGCTCCGGTGTTCGAGCTCAAGCGCGTGGCGCTCCGCCCGTGCGACTGTTCGGAAAAGCTGACTGCCGGACGCGCCCTTGCCCCGAGAACGGTCTCAAGAACCAGGGACCCAACGGGCTACGCCCAACACCAATCAAGCCGCAGCTCGATCCCATTCGCAATACACAGGGACCCAAGCTGAGGGGCCGAACTGGCGAGTCGGCTTGGGTCCCCCGGATCGCGTCTTCGCGCGACCGGAGGATGACGACGGTGGGGGACCAAGCGTGACGAGCGAGCAGAGGCCGCCTCCTGCGGCGCCACGCCACGCGGGCGAAATTTGCGGATACGATGATAGGTTGCTAGCTTGACTGTAGGGCGTGTTCAGTGCCCCCGGGGAACTATCAAAATGACGAACGTTGAACGGGCCGCTCGCGCGGCCCTTTGCGCTGCTGCGTTGCTTGCCATGGGCGCCTGCGCGACCATCACTCGCGGTTCGGAAGACGCCTGGGTCGTGAACACCGAGCCGAGCGGGGCGAAGGTGGAGACGACCAATGGCCACCAATGCCCGGAAACGCCGTGCGCCATCAAGATGAAGCGGAAGTCGGAGTTCACGGCGACGATCACCAAGCCCGGCTACAAGACCGCCACCGTGCAGGTGAGCCACAAGACGGCCAATGCCGGCGCGGCGGGCGTGGCGGGTAACGTGCTGCTGGGCGGCGTCATCGGCCTGGGCGTCGACATGTATAGCGGCGCCTCGCAGGACTTGGCGCCGAACCCGGTGACCGTGAAGCTTGAGCCCGTGGTCGCGGTCGTGGCCGAGGCCACCAAGCCCACCGGGAACTAGCGTCTCCAGTCGGCGTCCCGCGGAAGCTCTTTAGCCCCATCATCCTCCGATCAGCTGATGGTTGATGCGGGGGATGACCAGGGGCGGTGTGGCTGGCCGGTCAGGCGGCTTCCAGCTCGCCCACCAGCAGGCTGGCCGGGATACGCCAGGCTTTCGCCAGGGTGCGGATCTGGGCGAGGGTCAGGTCTCGGCGGCCGCTGAGGATCTCGGAGGCTCGGGAGCGGGAGCCCAGGAGCGCGGCCAGGTCGGACTGGCTGAGGCCCTGCTGGTCCATGGCGAAGCGCAGGACCTCGAGAGGCGCGGCGGCGGGCATGGGGAGATGCTCGTCCTCGTACTTGGCGATCACCAGGCCGAGGAGTTCGAAGCGATCGGCCTCCGGCGAGCCTTCGGCGGGTTCCTTGTCGAAGTAGGCCTCGTACTCGGTCAGGGCGGCCTCGTACTCGGCTTCGGTGTGCAGGACGCGGATGGGCGGCATGGGTGTCTCTCTCAGATCGTGGCGGGATCGATCCCGTCGTAGTCCCTGTGCGTGCCGACGAACTTCACCAGCACCTGCTTGAACCGGTAAGACACCCGCACGACGAGCCGGTAGTTGCCGCCGCCGATGCTGAAGATCACGCGGTTGTCGGCCACGAAATCGGCGCTGCGGAACTGGTCCCGGATATTCTGCGGGCTACGCCACTCGGCCGCCTTCGCCAGTTGATACCAAGCTGCCAGCGGCGCCTTCGCCCCGGGATGCAGGGTCCAGAACGCTTGCAACCGCCGCCTCGTGACGATGTTCACGGATGCGATCCTATCTCGTTCCCCATTTGGGAACAAGACCAAAGCCCCCGGTTGGGGAACAATATATGTTCTCTATTTGTTCTTATCAATCGCGCTGTCTCACGGTAGTCTCAGGCCATGCCCTGGCTCTCGGAGGATGTTGGCGCGGCCCGGACGTGGGTTCCGGCGAGGGCGCATCGGGCGGCTGCGGGCGAAGACCTATCGCTGAACGCGCGGAGCCAAGGGCCTGCGCCGTGCGTTCAGGGGGGTCGGCGCCTCGCATTCGGGGGCGCGCAACCCCCCTGGAGATTCGCATGCGCCTTTCCCTGATCGTCACCGTCGCGGCCGCGAGCCTGGCGCTCGTCGCCTGCTCCCCGAAGACCCAGAGCGAGAGCGCCGCGGCCGCCGACCACGCGGCCGACGCCGCGCAGTCCGCCGCCAGCGACACCGCCGCCAACACCCAGGCCGCCGCCGCCGGAACCGCCGCCGCCGTCGACCACGCCGCCGACAGCACCGCCGCGGCCGCCAACACCGCAGCAGCCGACGCCTCCGACGCCGCGGCCGTCGCCGGGCGCAAGGCCGACGCCGCCGCCGACGCGGCCGCCAAGCAGAAGTAGCCGCCCGCGAGGCGCCGCCGTCGACCGCCGGGTCGGCGGCAATCCTCGCGGGGCACGGGAATTGAAACTTTCCGGGCGGCTGGGCCGTAACGGCACAGATCGCACACCGGAGGGGCTGAAATGGCTTCTGTTGCAGTTGTTGCGCGTACCAGGCTGAACGGCCTGGAATATCTGGTCGAAACCAAGGGCGCGGCCGAGTGGGCCGTCAACGAGCAGGTCGCGGCCAAGTTCGAGACGCTGAGGGAAGCCACCCGGGCGGCGATGCGGCTGCCCAGCACGCTTCGCGCCTTCGCAATGCCGGCGGGCTCCTGAGCCGATCCCACCGCCGTCTCTGCGCTCCTCCGTCCTTCGGGATGGACGGGCGCCCGTGCGCCGATCCATATTGCGGGCAGTAACCGAGGCGTAACCATGAACGACCCCACACCGCTCAGCGGCCTGAAGGTGCTCGTCGTCGAGGACGAGGCGATCATCGCGCTGATGGTGGAGGACCTGCTGGGCGACATGGGCTGCAAGGTGGTCGGGCCGGCGGGCGAGCTTTCCCAGGCTTTCGCCATCGCCGAGCGCTGCGATTTCGACTGCGCCATCCTCGACGTGAACCTGGGCGGGCAGAGGGTCGATCCGTTCGTGGACCTGTTGAAGGCGCGCGGCGCCCCCTTCATCTTCGCCACCGGCTATGGCGTGGCGGGCGTGCGCGAGGAAGACCGCGCCTGGCCCGTGCTGCTGAAGCCGATCAACCGCCGCCGCCTCGGCGAGGCCCTCGGCCGGCTGGGGCTCGGCCGGCACAACTGACCCGGCGAACCGGGTCCGCTGGCGCCTTGAGGCGCGGCGCCGGATCGGCGAGGGTTGCCCGACGCCGCGCCGAGAGCGGCCTTCCGGGAAAATCAACGCCATGGCCGCTGCTGTAGAACCGATCCTCGAGCCTGAGCTCCCGATCGTCGATCCGCACCATCATCTGTGGGACCGGCGAAGCTATGCGACGCCGCAGGTTGCCGAGCATCCGTTCATGACCGCGATCGCCGACGCCAAGCGCTATCTGCTGGACGAGTTGCTGGCCGACACCGGCTCGGGGCACAACATCGTGGCCACCGTGTTCTTGGAGTGCAGCGCGTTCAACAGGGCCGACGGGCCGCGCGCGATGGCGCCGGTGGGCGAGACCGAGTTCGTCAACGGGGTTGCCGCGATGAGCGCCAGCGGACTCTACGGCGACATGCGCGCCTGCGCCGGCATCGTCGGCAAGGCGGACCTGCTGCTGGGCGATGCGGTGCAGCCGGTTCTGGAGGCGCACATCCGGGCAGGCGGCGGGCGGTTCAAGGGCATCCGCAACTCAGGCGCATGGGAGGCCGACAAGGCGGTGCTGGGCCCACTGAACCGGGTGGAGCAGGGCCTCTACCTGCGCGACGATTTCCGCAGCGGGTTTCGGCATCTGGCGCCGATGGGGTTGAGCTTCGACGCCTGGCTGCTGGAGCCGCAGCTGCCCGACCTGATCGACCTGGCGCGCGCCTTTCCGGAGACGACCATCGTGCTGGACCACGTGGGCACGCCGCTGGGCCTGGCGAGCTATGAGGGCCGGCGGCCCGAGCGGTTCGAGGTCTGGCGGGCCAATATCCGCGAGCTGGCCAGGTCCTCCAACGTGAACGTCAAGCTGGGCGGCCTGGCCATGGCCTACTGCAACTTCCCCTCGTTCCTGGCCGAGCCGCGCGCGCCCTCGCAGCAGCTGGCCGAGGAGTGGCGGCCCTATATCGAGACCTGCATCGAGGCGTTCGGCGCCGAGCGCTGCATGTTCGAGTCGAACTTCCCGGTGGACATGGGCGCCTGCAGCTACGCGACGCTGTGGAACGCCTTCAAGCGCATCGCCGCCGGCTATTCGGCGACGGAGAAGACCGCGCTCTTCTCCGGCGCGGCGAGCCGGGTCTACCGGCTCGAACTCTAGGCTGCGGCAGGCCAGGCCTGCGTGGCGCCAGGCGCTCAGTCCACGGGCTGGGGGTCGGTCTCGCGGCGGTGGAAGAGCCGCAGGTCGCCCTGCACCAGCTGGCGGAAGCGGGCGATGTAGATCGGCAGGGCCGCCATCAGCACGCCGCCCATGTCGGCGAACATGTGCCCGGCGTTGATCTCGCGCCCGGCGATGCAGGGGGCGATGCCCACGGCCAGCACCAGCCACATGGTCACCATGGCGATGTCGCCGCGGCGGATCAGCGGCAGGAAGCCGTAGGCGCCGCAGGTGACCGCGTAGAACAGGATGACCCGGGCCGCCAGGTTGTCGGCCTCGATGACCTGGCCCCAGACGGTGAGCGGCGCGACCACGCAGGCGGCCGCCAGCAACGCCACGAAGGCGGCCATGAAGCGCATCGCTTTGGTCTGCAGGGTCGTGGGCACTGAAAACAATCCGTGGAACGTCAACGCAACTTACCCTTCACGGGTCAATTCACGGTGAACTTAGATGGTTAGCGAGGTGTGATCGCGCCTGACGCCGACGGGCCGGGCTATGGTTTCGGCGAACCCCAAGGGAGACTGACCGATGATCCGCAAAGGCCGAGCCCGCTGGCAAGGGACGGGACGCGACGGAACCGGCGCGCTGTCCACGGACTCCAGCGTGCTGAACGACACCCCCTATTCCTACAAGACCCGCTTCGAGAGCACGCCCGGGACCAATCCCGAGGAGCTGATCGCCGCGGCCCATGCCGGCTGCTTCACCATGGCGCTGGCCTTTCAGCTGCAGACGGCGGGGTTCACGGCCACCGCGCTCGCCACCGAGGCCGCGGTCACCCTCGACCAGGACGGCGCGGGCTTCACGATCACCCGCTCGGCGCTGACCCTGCGCGCCAGGATCCCCGGCATCGACCGGGCGAAGTTCGACGAGCTGGCCCATGCCGCCGAGCTGAACTGCCCGGTCTCCAAGCTCATCAAGGCCGAGATCACCCTGGACGCGACGCTGGAGGGTTAGGCCGGCAGGAAAACCACCGGAAACCCGGAAGGGGCGCGAACCCGTGAAGCTCTGGACAGGTGTTTGCGCGGAGAGGCCAAGGCTGTAGGTGTGGCGGCGATGAGCGCCGTCACCGATATCGAAGTCTACCAGAAGCTCTGCATCGTGGCCGATGACCTCGACGCCATGGCCGCGCAGGGCGCGAGCCTGATCGGCGAGGCGGCGCTGCAGACCGCCGCGCGGACCGTGCGCGGCATGGCCAATGCGGTCTACGAGCGGATCATGGCCGACGCCGGGCCGCTGGACAGCTGAGGCTCCGGATCCAGGTCAGTGCAGCATCCCCACCGCTGCGGGCGTCACGGCGACGGGCGGCGGCGGGGCGTGGGGGACGGTGATCTCCAGGGACGAGCCCTGGGCGTCGGCCTTCAGCGCGATGGCGGCGCCGAGCTGTTCGACCATGGCGCGCAGCAGATACCCGCTTGAAAGGCTGGCGAGGGTGGCGCCGCTGGTTTCGTCGAGCTCGCAGATGGCGAGCCGGGTCTCGGTCGCGCCGCCCAGCATGCGGATGCGCAGCGGGCCGCAGTCCTTGCGGGCCAGCAGGGCCGCGACGCACTCGGCCAGGGCCACGCCCAGCGAGGTCGCCTCCTCCGGCGGCAGCCAGATGCCGGCGGGCTCGATCTGCACCCGCTCGGTGACGTCGCCGCTGGCGTGGCAGACCGAGCGCACGAGGCCGCGGGCGAAGGCGTCGAAGTCCACCGGCTCTTCGGTGCGACCGGCCAGCTCACGGTGCACGCGGACCATTAGCATCGAGCGTTCCGAGGCCTTCTGCAGGCTGCGCATGACGTCCGCCTCGGGCTCGCCCTTGGCCTGCAGGGTGAGCACCCCGGCCACGAGGCGCAGGTGGTGGCTGATCCGCTCGTTGAGCTCGCGGAAGAGGTCGGCGTGGTTATTGGCGACCGCCTCGGCGCGGCTCTGGCCGACAGCGAGCTCGCGCAGCGCCCGGGTCAACATGGTGATCAGGTAGAGCGCCACCACGCAGTTCAACGTGTAGGCGGTGAACGAGGTGAGCGCCGCGGGCGTGAATTTCCAGGCGAACTGCGGGGCGACGAAGCAGAACAGCGCCAGCAGGCCGCTCATCGCCGTCGCCAACGCCGCGGGCCCGCGGCCACAGAGATAGGCCACCGCGATCACCGCCGGGATGAACAGCGCATAGGCCTGGGCGGCGCCCAGCAGGGGCTGCAGCAGCAGGCGCAGGGTGAACACTGCCGCCACCACCAGGACGGCCCAGGCATAGGCCGAGCCCCTGGGCCCGAGGCCCGGGAGGATGCGGATGGGGCGGGGCGTTGTGGACATGGCGCAACCCAGGACTGCGGATTCAGGCGGATGAGAAGAACCAAGCGTCGTGTTCGATGCAAGCTCGGCTTTTCGAAGCCACCGGAAACGGCGAGAATGCCCGCCAACGCATTTGGGGAGGCAATCCGATCGAGCGCGACATGCCCTCGAAGTCGTGACCGAGGTCGCCTGGGGCCGCTGGGTCCCGTCGATCCTGACCGTGCTGCTGTTCGCCCAGGAGGCCTATGCCGGACGGCTCCGCCGCGCGGACGCGCAGGCGCGCGACCAGGGCAGCCTCTATGTGTTCTGGACCCTGACGGCGCTGGGCTATGCGACGGCGTTTTCGCTGTGGAGCTCCGGCCGCCCACCGGGGCCGCAGCTTCCGGAGTGGACGCTGTGGGCCGGCGCCGCGATCGCCACGGCCGGGATCGGCCTGCGGTTCTGGAGCGTGCGCACGCTGGGGCGCTACTTCACCTATGTGGTCAAGGTGGCCGACGGCCAGCCGGTGGTCGAGGCCGGGCCCTATCGGCTGCTGCGCCATCCGTCCTACGCCGGCATGCTGGTGACGGGGATCGGCATGGGCCTGGCGCTGCGCTATGCGTTGGCGCCGCTGATCATCGTGGTCCCGCAGATGCTGGGCATGATCGTGCGGATCAGGGTGGAGGAACGCGCGCTGGCCGACGCGATCGGCGAGCCCTACCGGGCCTATATGCGGCGCACCAAGCGGATCGTGCCCTTCGTGTGGTGAGCCGGGTCACATAAGCGCCGAAGTCGCAGGCGAGCGTCAAAGCCTTGGGGCTTTTGAGGGGGGCCGGGTGTAGGGAAGTCCGTCATGGCGTCAGACGACCAAGCCAATCCTTTCGACCAGCCGAGCCATTGGCCGCGGCTGCGGCAGGCGCCGATGCGGTTGGGTCCGCTGCCCAAGGCCGCGCCCCGGCCGGCCGCGCCGCGCGCCGCGGAACCGCCGGTCACGATCGAGGCGCCCGAGCCGAAGCGCCTGCCGCCTTCCGATGTCCTGGGCCCCAATTCGATCTTCCGCGCCGCCGCCACGCCGCTGCCGGCCGGTAGCCCGGCGTCCAGCCTGTGGGCGCCCGCGTTGAGCGACGCCGACCTGGAGATCCCGGCGCGAACCCCGTCCGTCGAGCCGCCAGCGCCCAGCCTGAGTCCGCCGGAGCCTGCGCCCGTGCGGGCCTATGCGCCGGAGATGAGCGAGGCCGACCTGGAGATCCCGACGCCGCTGGCCGACGCCCTGATCATGCCCTTCGCCGCACGGCAGGCCAGGACCCGGGCGCGCAAGCCCTCGCGCCTGGTCCCGGTG
>Ga0307517_10008393_pt1 | contig 14821 bp, 15 predicted proteins | sample 23_EM_MG_FD_194515 | JGI IMG/M metagenome (GOLD analysis project Ga0307517, IMG submission 194515) | Populus trichocarpa ectomycorrhiza microbial communities from riparian zone in the Pacific Northwest, United States - 23_EM | ecosystem: Host-associated > Plants > Roots > Unclassified | place... | reverse complement strand
AGGTGAAGATTTGGGCAAGATGGGGGTGAGTATCCTGGACTTGCTTCGAATGATCGAGTGCCTGCAAGGTATCCTGTCAGGCTGGGAATTCGAAAAAGAAATGGGCGTACATCTTTCACTATCAGTCCGCCGAGAGAGTGTGCGATAAATATGATGGGACGATCGTGCTACATGCATTTGAGTTGTCAACGAATTTCTTGAGGATACCATCCGACTCACAGCATCCTTTCTCCTCACTCGCGACAATTCTTGAACTAAATTGATTGAGTGCTCAAACAGGGTATTCAAGGATGCGTGGCCGTCGACATTGACGATGTTTGCATCGTATCCAAACGTGAGAACACGGACGTGCGATAACGGTTCCTCCTTCGATAGCAGTTCTTGAGGCCAACATACGTTGTCCTTGGTCCAAGTTTCTCTACGATGACCACGCAAGCCGTGAACAAAAACGATACTTTACTCAGAAGTCAATGGAATGTGTCGGTAAGCTGGATATTGGAACTCACTCGGCAATGGTAGGATTTTTACCTTGCAACAAGACCTCAGGGCCGACAGGATGCAAAGTGTTGGGGGTGTAAGGCATATCAGCATCTATAACAGCAGCTTGGCCATTCTTGAACGTGTTCATAAAAGGAAACAATAGTCGGTGGAGAGACGTACGACAAACCGCAAACGACTTCAAATGTCACTGGTTGCGTTATTTATATCTCTTTATCACCACCGCAAATTGTTTGGTTGCTTTTATCCTCAGGGAAACTTTGTCATGATCGACTGTAACGCCGCAAACTCTTTCTTCAAAATCAAGAAGGCTGCACTGGCTTCTTGAGCAAGCAATGCTTTTACAAGGGGTTGACCGTCGAAGGCGCCATTGCGAAGGAGAACGGTGACACCAACGGAAAGGCGAGAGTTAGAGATGGCATCGGCGAGCGTGCGGCGTCTTCATAGGTCGCTCCAAACACCGTATAACACACCATCGTCTTCCCTATGGGAATCGACGTGAAGAGGCTAGAACCCGACGTCGGCGAATGGGTCAGGAGGGAGTTATAGGCCGCTTATTTCGAGTGAGGTTAGTATTTTTGCTCTTCCTCTCTTTCGATTACATCTGAGTTGCAGCATTTCACAGGCAGTTACTCCTACGCGGTACTGCCAACGCGATGAATCAAGCACTCACCATGTCCGACGAAGAAGCCCGTTCTCGTTGGGAAGATCTCCACAACCACGTCACTACCCAAACCGCACAAGCCTTTGTGACCACTTTCCTCAATCGATGTGTGAGGTCGAATGCGGAACATTCTTATTCCATGGACGGTGATTCTGCTAGCATGGCGTTTGGCCTGTCGGGACATCATACGGTCGTACCTCATTTAGGACCTCAGTTGTTGATTTCGAAATTCAAGCATTCTTCGAGGCGGTTGATTTTGGTAGATTTTGAAGGGACGCTCCGGAGGAGAGATCTGACGAAGAAAGGGGTGCTTGAGATAATGGAGATGATTGAGGGATTGGAGAAAGGGGGAGAGTTGCCGAAGGAAGTGGAGGAGACTGTTGGTGTGATTGGGAAGCTTTCGGAGGATTGGAAGAATGAGGTGTGGTTGTTGAGTGGGTTGAGGGTGAAGGGGGTGTTGGAGAAGATTGTGGAGAGGGTTCCGGAGGTGGGGATCGTTGCGGAGAATGGGTGTTTTGTGAAGATGAGGGATGATGGGGTGGGAGGGGGCGGGGAGTGGATTAGTATGGTGTCTAATTTGAATTTGACGTGGAAGGGTGCTTGTTTGGAGATTTTGAGTTACTACGTGAGTTTTCATTTTTTTTATTGTCGTTGTTTTTTTATCTCATTTTTTAAATATGTAGTTCACGAAGCGAACTCCTGGATCGTTTATTGAAGAACGGGAAGCGTCTATGCTGTGGAGGTTCTGGACGGGTGAGACGATGGATCATCCTGATCGGCAATGGGCCAAGAGGCAGGCAGCTGAAGCTCAGAATCACATTTTCGACAGGTAAGCAAAAATCTTCTTTTGTCGATTCAAATATTACATAAATACGTGGGTCGAAATGCAGTTTCCAGAAGGTCCACATGGACGGCGCATTGAATAGACACCGTCATAAGGCCACCTCTCGCCCACACCCGTTCATCGGAACAAAACAGGGCCCCGTTACTGTTTGAAGGACACCAGTCTCCAGGGCCACAGGATAGGAGAAATGAGCAATGAGCCCTCCCAGTGCTTGCGGACGGACTGCGACAATTATGTATAATTTAGAAATCGAACCCAGCCATTTAGTTCCTTATCAAAACTCCAAAATTGAAGTAAAGATTGAGGAGCAGTCATAAGGATCAAGATACTTAGGCGTCGGTGTTATCCCCTTTCACTCAACGCGTGTCCACCCCCATGAAGCTCAAATTCGTTGACGTCCAAAATTTCCACAAGGAGGTAATAGTATACGGTCAAAAGATTGGTATCCATGAAAGCGCGAAACACACTCCCTCCGTCAATATTGCAAAGAATAGATTTCCTCGGATTTTCCGCAAAGTATGCCGATATTGTGACAAGCAACAGACAACGAATGTAGGTCGCTGATCAGCCATGGTAGTAGCGTTGAAGAAAAGACAACGAGTCCAGTGAATGTGAATCCATAAATCGGACTCGTGCTGTAGAGCACAGTAAGTTCACTGAAGAGCAGGACGAAAGACACGAAAATAACCACCTTGACCATAGGCTAACCTTCACGGGGAAGAATTTTTGAGAAACTTGTCCCATACACCGTAGCGGCGCAATTCGAGAGAATAACTCCAAGGTTTCACACGTTTACCCTTCTTGTCCCGTTTTGTAAAAAGTGATCCTGGAGTAAGAGGAAGGATGCGCCCACGCTTACCCGGATAATCAGGTAACAGGGTAGTAACTGGGGAGGCATGGTCCAGTATTCGCATACAAAGATGCCGCTTCCAGTGCTGATGTGTGAACTCAAAGAGTATGGAAATATGGCCTGCGATGTTTCTTTAGATTGAGGGACGATGAGATAAAACCTGAAAGTGTTACTGACCAGAATATGGTTGAGTTTCGAATCCCTTGTCTCGAAACACGTTACTCAACCTGAAAACATCCATGCTGTGTCCCGTCACTAGGTGTATACTATGAGCCCACCAATTCACATCGATTACAATTGGTTGGTTAAAGCTGAAGAGTGGATTTGGGTTTTTCGCATTGTGCAAATCAGTCAGTACGCTCTTGTCCCCCTCTACGAAGCTAGGCGAGACAAGTTCTTCCTCGCGTATGAGATGGCGAAGGCCATCCCAATCTTCATGCCACGCGACGCGCCCCACAAAAGGCCAGTGGTTGTGCGCAGGTCTTTCCCATTTCGAAAACTGTCTATCGACTCACATAACCGAAAGCGAATGGCGTCCGTCATGGGATGGAGATATGGAATTGCGTCCCAGTAAAAAACACCTCGAGTGCGTTTGGGAAACGGGTCGAAAACTTCTCAACCGGCTTCAGTTCTAGTTCGAGTCACATCGATAGACTCTGAGATTGTGCTGTCGTCTGAATAGAGAAGGCGGGATTAATCAATCCAGACAGGTCCAAAATATCTTGTTTCTTTTGAATAAAAAGGACCGGTTTTAGGTTCTGAATCCTGCGTTGGGTATAACGAACGGACTACAGAATCGGTGAATCAAGTTATTAAACTTATAAGTCAAGTAGCATACCGAAAATTTCCTTCTCCCCGTTGTTCCCCAACATCTCCCGTCTGAAAACAAGACTGTGCTGATCATGAGCCGACGCTCTCATCAACCAAGCCTAACCACGAGGATTACATAATGCATTGATCATCACGCTTTGGTTAGGGTTACTATCGTCTTGACGCACACAACGACTCACCGATGGAATCCTTGAATCTAAATACCCTGGCAAATTCGTTGCCAACGGCACAACAGAATGCTGAAAAGGATCTCCTCAACGACTTTAAAGGTTTTTTTTTTCTTTTTCATACACTGCCGAGAACACGAAGGACTGAGTAATACTTATTTAGCTGCTGCATTGAGTATAACAAAGCTGTACCGTTCATCGAGAAAGACTTCCAAGAGGGCCTACAATGCAGGATATGGTGCCGCATGTCAAGACCTGCTTACATTCATTCAGCAAGGTGTTTCTGCCAGTGATTTGGGCACAGATTCGTCGCATGCTGTAGATGGTGGAGGCATGACCATTGGGAGAGTAATGGATTGGACAGAGGCAAGACTAGAAGCAATCAGGACTACGGAAGAGGAAGAGGAGGAGGAGGAAGAAAGAGAGAAGGAACGCGGCACTGCGCAAACCACCTCAAGGAGCCCGGCAGCTACTATAGCCCCGACATCACCGAGGTCTGCAGCAAGAAAACTCCTGGCGCCTCGTCCAAAGGATACCGTGAGTTTGATCCAGTCCCGAGACTCGTCTGTTGTTGACATTTTGCGTCAGGTAACGATAAATCCTTCAAGACCACCTCTGGAACACTCAGCATCTTCGCCTCCGACATCGCCTCTTATTGTGCCTTCCAGTATCAGCACCAAGCCTCTTAGACCCCGGACTGCTCCTCCTCAACAGAATGTCTCTCATGCACCTTTTCATCCGAGTCGCCTGTCTGAATCTATTCCAGCAAACACAAACACTGCCGCCAACGTGGAAACACCGATCGTTATCGGCGCAGGTGCTAAGAGGCGGCATGCGATGATGGTAATGCTAGATTCAGGCTCGTCGCCGATAACTCTAGCACATGGAAGTGGGCCCTCTTCGATCGCGTCTTCACCCGGTGGCGTCAATATTCAAGGCATGCCAACAACTTCAAGTCTTGGCAGGAGACGGAATCGGAGCTCTAGAACTCTCAACCAGCATCAGAATCAGAACATAAATGTCATACAGGTGACCCCAGAAGCAATGGACGTCGAAGAAGACGGACGAGAAAGAAAGAGAGTGGCAAGAAGGTGATAGACTCATGAAGAACGCATTTTCATTCAATTATTTTTCTAACATTCCTTTACGTTCCCTCATCCTTCATTCCCCACGATCTTTTCTATTCATTCTCACATTCAAGCTTACCATGTATTGGTTTCATTGTTGTACGTTACAGGATATAATTTTTGCCCTCCCCTTTGAGAGTCCACCTGATCATTGATGAGATCCTCAATTTTCAGAGCTATGGCGAGAGAAATTCGGATGTATTTATTCTTGAACTGTATTTGCAGAACATTCTTATCACCAACAACAAGATTTATTTTTCATCCTTTGTGCTAATTATGACGTATATCAGGATCTCGATCGTTTTGATGATCATTTGATCCCATCATTCTCCTTTAGTAATACAACACGAGGCAACAAAGTTGCAGATGATGGCGTTCATGGCTGGCTATGTCACCTGGATGGTTAAATGTTGGCCACGGCTTAGTTATATCGCGTGGTATAAAAGTGAAAAAAGGCAGTTTAGCTCACTCAATAAGCAGGTAATGATTGTCGTCGGTACTTGAAATACCCTTATCATTTTAGTTCAGTAGAATGGGCCAATGATTTGTCCTCATTGGTTGATTTCGTCGGGGTTAGCTTGACTTGAAAACATCTATGCAGTCAGTTTATCACTTCCAGCTAAAAATAGATTTAAAGCTGAACTTCAGTAGAGTTCCTGCGGCAAAAATTGCGCCGATGGCGGGCCACAAACTGACACCAATGGTGCATCATGATGAAGATTTCTCGTTTGAGGCGATAATTTTATCATGAAATCTGTTGCACAAATTTGGAGAAGGCAGCTGGTGTTTTGTACTCAAACACTCAGGCTAGTCACAGGTTGGTAGCTTGAAAAATCTCCCCACCCATGGAAGATCGACATCTATTTTTCTAGTCTAGGTTGTTCCTCACACTATCCTAACTTTCCTTGGTCTCCCCAGGTGGTTTCGACGAGTCCTGTCCCTTTCTGTCCGCTTCGGATTTCATATCCTCCAATTTTGTTTTGACGGCCCTCTGCCATCCGAGCGTCTCTCTGAGTTTTAAACCAGACACCTTCTGCACTGTGTCAACGGCTCTCGTGGTTGCCTTTTCGATGTGTACATTAATCCCCTTGGCTGCATCCCTCATGCGAACCCATGTCATGGCGCTGTGGGCTTTTGCGGTCTCGTGTTTCTGAGCGAGAGTCGGGAAATACTTGTCCTCAAGGCTGCCAACATAGTCAGTCAAGTTGTGGGTTGCTTTTGGAAGAAAGTGTTGGGCGGAAAGCATCAAAAAAAGGGGAGGAAGAAGAAGCCGAGTAGGGAGGATTCGATTCCTGGCTAATATAGAACCCGAAAGGGTTGCGACACCAACGTATAGGATGCCTGGAGTTAGCGGTTCTTCAGGAGCAACAATGGATTTTATTCGGCCTGAGATGGGCATTAGGGGAAACACCAACACGATGGCCTGGCGACTCACTTTCGACAGCATGTTCTACACCAATGCATTTCGACACCCATCCTTGAACTTGCGTATGAGCATCAGAATAGACGCTTTGTGCTCGTCTCCGCACTTTTCCGATCCGTCTCTCAAGTTCGGAGGGTGAATCAACAAGAATTATGTCGGTATTCAGAGCAGGGTATATCGACAGCTGCGAGAATAACGTTGGAAAGCAAGTTCATATGTTCTGTTTAGAACTCAGAGACACACCTTGTCGTTAGGTTCATGTAAGCTGACTGTTGCTGCAGTTGCTGCAGCGAAAACGGAACGTCTGGGCTGTAAAACAATGTAGCTGAGAGTCATGATATCAATGGTTAAACGGAACTGACCAGCTTGCAGGCTGTCCGATACATGGGTGAGCGTGAACAGACACAAATCTGTTGTTTGTGTCTGTTTTATTTTCTTGTCCCCGCTTGTTTGATCTTCGCCTTTGTCGCTACCAAGTCGCTACAAACCTAGGACCTGCTGGAATGGATTACATCCATCTTTGGGATAGAAAAGTGCACTGCGAATGGCCATAAATGGATACAACGCCCCATATTGGTCGAGGAGTGTTAACCGCAGGACAAACATTTTCCCCCTATTTAAACGTTAACACCTCCCCTCTGAATCGTCTTTTCCCAGACTACTACCACCACCACTTATCGACACCTACGGCACCCGCATACAATCACAAACCTATCTGAGATAATCACCGCCCTTCTACTCAACTCGCCACAATCTTTACGCGACGTATTCTTGCTTTAAAACGCCTTTCACCTCAGCAGTATTCACGTAGTTGGGACCACCACCACCGTTCTACTCAACCCGCCATGTACGTTGACTTGACCCTTACAGCTTAAACGTTAAACGTTAAACCCTTACATGAGGTATGCGAGGTCGTTCTTGCATTCTTATTCCACTAATACTTGGTTCATCTAGATGAGGTTTCTACGAAACGCCATTCGCCTTCGGCGATACCCACCATTTGCGTGCTTTTCAACTGTTGACTGGATCTAGTACGTCAATGTTGTTCTTCTCCTAAAATTGATCTGCAGTTCTTAATTATTATCAGCGGTCCAATTACTGGTCACCCACACAATCGGCTACCACATTCCTACTTCTTCGAATCGTCGTCTCCTCGCCAATGACGACTAGTTGACCAAAGGGGGACCAGATCCCGCTTCGCCGAATATATGGTATCTGTTGGAATTATATCCTTTCTCTTCCGTCACTAACACCCCGCCCTACAGCGCTCCCACACCCCATCTGTAGAAGGGGTTGTCGTGTGTTGGCAATACTTAGTGCTGATGTCGATCGATCAAGAAGAACATCTCGTCAACGTTACAGCATACTACTACACAAACCCAACAGTCATTAATGTTCCTGCTCACTCTTCCCCTGATGAGATCCGTGAGGCCATAAATTCAGCAATCGGCACTCAGCCTGAGGGTGCTGGACCTCTTCTTATTTTTGGATGTCACGGTGGTGAGTTCATTTGAGCACCGCATACTCTCCCTCTAACCATACAAAAGATTCCAGACTCCAGGAGGCATACGAAGCTAATACTCCCATCGGGCAAATCGCTGTGGAAAACGAGCTTGTAATTCATGTAATTGGAAACTCTTCAAACGAGCTGCAATTCCCGGAGACGGAGACCCACTGGCACTGGCAGAAAAGGTGATTTTCAAACCCCCAGGACTCTGAGTCGCACTAAATGAGGAGCAGTAATAGGGATGCTGCCGATCACTTGCTACCGGATTGCCATTCTGTTTCCCATTTCTATTTCTTACTTTCATGAATGGACGTCTTGCTGTACTTTTTGTGTCTTGGTGTATATTCACACAATGTTATCAATGTCTCGTTCTTGTCAGACGGAGAGCACGGGGGTTACCAGCAAATTGTGGAAACTGATAAGGTCCCGATCAGGTCCTGGCTGCGGCTAATGGTCTCGGTGGCAACATCCTGGTAAGGTGCAGATCGTGAAGTGGCTTTGGCAGCCTCACTTTGGTAAGAGCGCCGATAGCTTCAAGTAGCTGGTAAAGGGTCAAGACTGATTGTATTACTTGCATCAAATTAAACCTCACGGCATTTGATGGCAACTTAATGCTCGACCAATGTGTCATTGTTGGCAGTATAATCCAAAGATGCTTGAGTGTTAGATGCTTCCGCAAACCAAAAAAGGAAAGAGAGCTCACCGTTGAAGCTGCCTCCCCGATCCCCAAATTTCTCTACCACGAGTCGGTCCTTCATGGCAGTTTTTAGCGCGTCAAAACCGGATCTTTGTGATCATAGGAAACGAACAGAAACTTACAGAGATGAGTTACACCTGCTGGCACCACTCCCTCCCCATCCCCAAATTTCTCCACAACGAGCTACACTACCCAAAACCTCTGCCGAAATCTTAGCTGCAACCAAGAGCCTGTCTCAGTAGAAAATTCAACCTCAGAGACCCGTCACTCAAAACTAACCTCGTTTGTCTTAAACTTTTTCTGTCAACCCGACTGCAGACATCCGAGTCAGTTCAATTTACCGGTGGGTATGTCTATATCACTATTTGAAGCTGAGTCTGAGGGTGGCGAGACAGAATCGGAGAGAGGGAGTATTTGATTGTGGCATTTCCGGAGGAGAGACGTCCATGGATTCCTCTGGGGTGATTGTTGAGATTCATAGCGACAACAGAGAAAGTATTTCATACCTACGGAGGCAAGTGAGAGGATTAGGTACTTTCCATGATAATGGTTGCAAGTTATTAGGAATCCTTTTGAACCAAATGGTGATCCTTGCGAAGATAGGTGTACTGATGCCTCTCTGATTTCCCACCTCCTCTTGTGAGATACAATTTGTGATCGGCGCAATCAGACTGTTCTATCTATTGCGGCAGAGTTGGAACCTGTGTCTCAATCATCTCCTGCTTGACGTCCCGAGCACTGATTTTCAGAATCGCCTTCATGGTGTGGTTGGGTTGAGGAGGTAGCGATTAAACATGATAGGAATATGCATATAACCATTGGCGCTGGCAAGTTTGGGAAATGTAGTTGAAGCTAGCTGTGACTGAAGAGTGTTCATGTTCGTCCCGGCTTCTATTCGTTCCCAGTTTCAGGGTTGGGGGGCTAACCTGGCAACCTATAGACCTAGAAAACGGCTGTCGCCCCGACCCGGGATGGAACGGATGAAGAGATCTCGTAGCTGGGGTCACAGAGGTGAGAGCCGTCGATGTAGAGCCGTTCTGATTGCTGTTCGTTCTTACATGTTATGAAAACTGGGTGCAAGAAACAACAGACGGTTTCAAAGAACGACACAACAAGATGTCATGGATTGCAAAGCGTATCGAAAGCATCGAAAACAAAGACCATAGAGAAGACCTTCTCAACTCTCGCGGGCACCGAGTTCTTTGAATCTCTTGGGCATATCAGCAAGGCCGACACGAAACCAAGCAGGTTCCAGCTTCAACGTTTGAGGATTACCCAAAGACTCTCTGCATAGGTCGTGATATGTCTTGTTCGCCATAATGTCATCCATGATCTCATGAGAATCGTTGCAAGCCATATATATCAAGACATGGTCTTTGCCAATTCTCCCAGAATGTGGTATTTTGGGGCTAAGGAATGACTGAGTATCATCAAGTCAGTTGATGATGGGGACCTACCTATAGTTGTTGTCATCGTACCCATTCTTCGACCATGCAGAATAGATACAACAGTCAGCAGCTTTGTGCATCCTGCTGAGTTCGAATCGTCTAAGGTCGGAACATGGTTGGTTGTAGAATGCCTCGAAAAGTTCGGTGCGAGATATGGCCCATCCATAGCCGTATGCGGGTGTGGGCATTGAGTAATACTTGTCCTTTTCGACGGTCATGCACTTGGGCGGTTTTTCACCAAGGACATAGATTTCGGGAAAGATACGACTATAGTAGATGGTGAGTCAAGAATATCTGGCAATAAAATCAACATACTTTTCCAAGGAAGGCATGGTGAAAAAGATGGTAGAGCTCGCTGTTACAGACTAGGTGTAGTGTGATGTGACGTGTCAATATTTTCTTAGTTCCAAGATGAAGTGTATAAACTACAGATTAACCCGAGATGTGTAAAATACTCCACCAAGGAAAATATGGGCTCGATATTGAACTTTTTTGCTGAGATCCCATCGAACAACATCACAGAGACATCGCTTCAAGTTCAAGTTTCTGAAACGAGCCTCGAAGTCTGCCAACTAGGTGAAAAGGAGTTCATAAGACAGGAAAGGATTTATGTAAAGTAGTGAGGTACTTCTCTCCGGCAATCCAGGATGGCACTTTCCGAGGTTCAGCCAAAATTCGTCCAGGAACGAGCCTCCAAAAGCTTGGGACGATGATTCGCTTCGGACTTCGTGAGTTCCATCTTCTTCCACAACGCCTCGTTGCGCAATTAAGCCAATGCGTGCGTAGTTATAGTGGTGAGAACAAGTCGGTCAGGTGAACAAGTACTTGTACTAAACATATATATATGTCTTGTTTCGTTCGCGGCCCCGGAAACGTGAGGACCTTTTCAGATCGTTGTCTCCGAGAAGTGCGCCCTGACGCTTGGACTCTTTAGATACGTCAGCCCGTCAACCAAGAAATTTCCTAGCTAATGTATGCGTAGCTCCAAATCCTCGCTGTACCATCATCTCCCCCAGATGCTAAATAACCGCCACCTGGACAAAAGTCAACCGAGTACACCTGTGCCTGATCGTTCTTGAGGCAGCACTGCGTTGCTGCATTGCGAGTGTCCCAGATACGGGCAGTTCCATCGCGCGAACCAGAAGCGACCCACTTGCGAGATGGCGATGGCGTTGACGGAGTGCTGTGGAATGAATGAATGAATGAAGCGGCGGTGAGTTGCAGGAACAAGAAGGGGAATAGTATTAAAATGAACCTTGTGCCCTGAGAATGTCCGCTCAGGTCCTCTTACTCTCATAACTTCTCTGGGCGAATAACTCGCCATTTGCGACCTTGCATCGGATCCCCCGAAAGAGCTCACATTCCAATATTTCAACAACCCACTACCACCCCCACTCAACAAGCCCTTCCCATCTGGCATGAACGCGACATCATTCACCCAGTACCAACTGTGCGCCTTGATTCTTCTCATCAACTGCCCAGTACGCACACCCCATATCCTCACCTTTCCATCCCGATGCGATGTTGCAACGCACGCCCCATCAGGGCTGAACACGGCGGAACTATAACAGGGATCATCAAGGAACACAGGGTTATCCTCAATCAATAACTTTGCGGAACCATCATGCATATTCCATAGCCGGACAGTGTTGTCATCAGAGGCGGAGACGAGTATTCGGCCGTTCGGCGAGAAATCGAGGGGGAGGCATCTATGTAACTTGTAAGACTCTTCTCTACTGGTTATATCTTCCTCGACTGTTACATAACCTCATCCTCGAGATCTGTGAAATAAGCACAAAATACGTACGGAATGCGTTCAAAGGGCACACTCGCTACATCATGTATCTCCTGTACCAGTGGCGAGGTGTGTTCCATCTCGTGTGAAGCACACACTGTTGAATTCTTCTTTTGTAAGCAGATTTCTCAGGACGCTGCATCCCCAAAAATCAACTGGGATTCTAGAAGAAGCATTCCGATACTTACCAGGTTAGATTTCCTGACTTTACATCATAAACGTATACTTTGCCATCGACAGATGCAGCAACGATATGCTTGCCGTCTTGCCTGAAATTCACACAGGAGATCGGCTTGCCATGAGACAATACATGTGCTATAAGTTCCACGTCAAGCGCCTTCTCGACTTCTTTGTTGAATATGATCGACCGGCCGCGATGCCTGGAGCCTGAACCAGGGTAGACAGTCGAAGCAGATTGAGGTGAGAAAGGGAAGCTTATATCGACAATTTTTGAATGGGCGACAATGGTGTCTAAGGATCGGGAGGTGGTGAGTTTTGGCTGAGACGCGTCGACTACTCGCGAATCTCTCGACTGAGATTGTGCAACGATTCGTTTGACAAACAAAGTTGTCTCGAAGACTCTGGAGTTCCACCGCTGACTGTCGTGATACTTACTCGATAGCATTTCCATACCTTTTGCTTCGAGTTCGTCCCTATCTTTCCGCAAGGATTCGATTTCCAAAGCCGTTTGTTCAAATTCATCTTTGAGACCCCCAAGGTGGATATCGAAACGTTGACTTGAGGTTTTCCGAGTTGTGTGCCAGGGCGGAGCCATACCAAAGAATTGGGCCCGCAACACATCCTGTCAACTTGTCTGACAAATCCTTATTTTGGGGGAAATGAACAATTTCGTGAGGCGGGTGCAAATGAGCTCAGATGCAGTCACGAGGATTGCGCTCGATAATACGAAAGGCCGACAGATGAGTACGAGATATAAAAAATTAGGCGACGACCGTGATATACGAAAGGAGTCCGGAGAGTGACTTCGCAACTTCTACATCCTAGTCGTCGTAAATCAACTGTGCCGGGCTCCTACGTGAAATTGAGTTTTAGTTCGCGACAAACCTTGCTCAGGTGGACTAACCGGCGTTGCACTCCCTACAAAAACACGGTCTGTCAGCAAGTGTTCAAGAAAAATTATAGACCACCTACGTGCTCGAGCCATTGCACTTGTGCTTGGAACTCCGTTAAGCCAAATATTAAAACCAACTCATACTCTATTGTATAATACTTTTTGCCAGCCTTCCCGCTCGTAACTTTCGGAACTTTAGACAAATCAAGTTTCATTTCACAAAGAGTCGTGAAATTTGCTGCATGATATTGAAAAGATTAATCAAATTGAAAAAATCTTACCTACCTGGGTCAGCATCGAGCCATTTCGGGTTGTTTTGTGAGCCTCGATAGCACATCACAGGGATAGTTTCCCCAATGAAATGAGGATTGACTGAGATCTGTGAGAAATTGCTTGTGAATTCTGTTGTTTCAGAAACTTGTGTATTCTGATATTCTCTTGTGAAGCAAAGTAAAACATATAACAATTGGGCCTACCTTGGGTAACAGCACCTCAAATCCACCTCTTAACCTAATTATACCATCCACGCCTGTGAACTTCAAATCAGACCTCTTGATGTGCTCTGGGTCACGTTTGTTGTAAGGAATGCAAAGATCAGTTCCATAAGAGACCTTCGCAACTCGAGTGCGAACACGATGATCAAGAAAGAAGGAAATAGCCCCATCAGAAACGGCCTTGTTTCTAAATAAAAAAAGAAAGTAAACAATTTACACGTGAACATCGAAGGTAGAACGTACACTCGATTGTCGGGACGCATCAATACGAGACCCTTTCTCGTCAACTGTGCCTCGACTCGTTCAAACAAGTAATCACTAGCTGCAAACCCTCCAACAAGGATGACATGCTTCAAGCAAAGGGTAAAGCGGGAGCACCATCGAAACACAATTTCACTCACAGATATCTCATTGAGAGCTGATTTCTTTTGTTCCATAACAGCCTGGACAACGCAATCAATAGATGGTTGAAAAAAATTGGCGACGTCAGTGCTACGGGACAAAAACAATTCTGTTTAGCAACAACGTAAACTCTCATGAATAGGGACTCCTCACCCGGCCATTTTCAGCTGACCGAACCGAATATTGCAACTCGCGTCGTTATCCCTTGTCGACCCAAATTTGACGTACTGGGGTTCTGAGGCATTTCGGAATCTGGTTTTAGTCGTCTTATCAAAGCAGTCGCTAATGTTATCAAGGTCATCTAGATATGGAGAGTCGGAGAGTGCGCCTGTCGACGTTTCAACAAGTGGCTCTAATAGAAATTAGAAAGAACGTGCCTTTCAGGAAATCCCCCGCCCTCATCGTCACGAAAACGGATCCCTGGAAATAACCTATAGATAGATACAGGGGTCAACGTCGCGTCCTATAAAGAGCTCAACTCTGATTCTTACATTGTGCTACAGAAATCTCCTCAAATATGGTTCTTCCAGGATCCGATGCGCGCTTATATGTGCTGACATCAATTGTCCCTCCACCAGCATCGATAATGACTATGCCTTGTCCCTGCAACAACAGAACGCGTCAATGCGATCAATATTCTCGAATCCGGACGATCATGTTCAAACCTTCGTTGTCTGCGATAAAACACCATTCTCGATCACAAAGTGCAAGCTGGCCTCTCCTTCCGTAACAAAGGTTATCCTCGAATGTCCCGATGGGTTGTCGGGAACCAGTCCTGCTTTCACAGCCGCTTTTCGCATCTGACTTTGCTCCTTTCCTTCCCATCCATTTGGGTGAGACAACACGAAGTGAATGTCGTCCTTGGCGTCGGTCCAAAGGTGGTGTCCGTTGAGGTGGCTGCCCTTGATATATGATGCTGAACATTCAAGTAAATAACGAAGATAGTCCGCGAAAACATCGATAACTGTTTTATTGGGAGGCAGAGGTGGAATATCATGAGCT
>Ga0307517_10008392_pt1 | contig 14826 bp, 19 predicted proteins | sample 23_EM_MG_FD_194515 | JGI IMG/M metagenome (GOLD analysis project Ga0307517, IMG submission 194515) | Populus trichocarpa ectomycorrhiza microbial communities from riparian zone in the Pacific Northwest, United States - 23_EM | ecosystem: Host-associated > Plants > Roots > Unclassified | place... | reverse complement strand
CGGTCCACGCTATGCCTTATGGGAGGTTATGCGTTATGAGGGGTCGATTTTGGTGTGAAACCTAGGTTTGGTGGCAGCCCAACCCTATGCCTTATGGGGGTGTATGCCTTTTGAGAGGTATGCCTTATGAGAGGTTCGACTGTACATAGTTGGATATGTGAAATTATGCAATATTTGCTGGTTATGTAATGATAGAGTTGATTGATATCAATAGTCGAGTCACAAAATATAAATTATTTAAACTGTGAACTCACTTAAGTGCATTGCATAAATCCTGCCGTCTCCACCTGCACTTGGGCTTGACAGCTTGGCCGCCCGAAAATGGTGAATCTACAGTTACACCCATTGGAAGTCAATCTAAAGACAGGAGAACCATTCCTCCGTTTGCGGAACCACAAAAATATCATTCTCACACCACCTCGCGAGGAGGATGCTGAATCCTTTATCCCTTTTCTGAACGATCCCAGAGTTTGCGACTGGTTAGCTGGGCCACCCTATCCATATACGCTCGGTTAGCTCGTCTCATTGCGCAGTGTTAAGGACAGAAGGGTGGCTGACATGAGACAACAGACCATAGCAAATGGTGGCTCGGAATTGTCAAACCGCAAAGCGACGCCGTATTGCAGCAATTAGAGGATGCAAAGGACATCTCAACTCCAATAACGGTGGGACATTGCCCTGTGAGATATCTCCGCGAGGTCAAAGACGACGGGACGGACATCTTTATAGGCGACCTCGGAGTTATGCGGTGCGCGCACGGAGAGCTCATGGGTTCAGGTGCTGTTGACTGGGCCAATAAGGAGGCACTTGAGGAAAGGAACAATTCCATTGCAGTGGGAGATCCGAGCATCATTTGGAGTATGGGTGGTAAGTGAGAATGTTCCTGTTGGGATTGGGTTTTGATCCAGTATCCAGACTATTTGGCTCCTTCGCATCACCGCCAGGGCATTATGTCGGATGCGGTCAACACAGTGCTTCAGGACTGGGGCATTCCTCGCATGAACATTCGGCATATGTGGGTATCCACATTCACGGGCAACGAGGCCAGTATGAAGGTCTTTCTGAAGAATGGCTTCAAGTTAATCGGCACATATGAAGACCACTACGAGGTGAAAGGCAAAGTTCGGGGCTTGAATTTATTAGAATGGAAGTATGAGTGATGGGCGGTCTTGAAGACGAAATCAGGTTTGTATCCTTTTGATCCAGCTTTATGGTGACTGGAGTAGTGCTTTCGGAACGAATTTCCACGGGGTTTCGGTTTCCAGTGCCATCCACTGTTTTCTACAGAAAGCACAACCAGAAGCCACGACTGGCCTTCCAACCGGATTTTAGGGACAGTAAAAATGGCAACTAACAACAGCTCTTGAATATCTTGAAGGTCATTAGTCTGCTTTTGTTGAAAGAGCCACGGTGGGCTATCCGAGCTTGGAAGGAGGGGCCTGATTGGGAGGGTTGTTACTGATTGTTCGTGAGGTATAATAGGGAGATGTATCATCCCAGGAAGAAAGACACCGACATGATTAAAGCCTTCCTAGAGCAGCACCACCGATATCTACCGATGTGCAATACTTAAAGCACTTCAAAGTAGAAGTAGATTGCCTGTTGATTGGTTGGAGGTTCTCTAGAGAGAGGTTCAAAAGAACTTTGTTCCGATGACTGCTACATGAGCGTCATTCATGCAGTACGTCCAACAGGGAATGCAGTGCAGAAGCGCTGAATGCGTGCGAAACAGTGGACACTGCATTTGGCGAATCACTTTTGTGCCTCTCTCTTCCTCAACCACAATGCCTCCCCGCGGCAACGAAGGCTTTGATTTTACACCAATACTTACCCATTATCTCTTCTTATTTACCTCAATTCTGTCCATCGTATGCTCCTTTATTATTTGTGAATGTGCACCATTTATTTTATTCATCATCAGGTCGGGTGGTTCACCGCATTCGTAGCTCAATGTATTGTCACTGCCAATCTTCGCAATGGTGCGTTTCCGCGTTTTTATTAGTTATGCGCCTGCTGATGTATTGTTTCCAGGTGGTAGAGCAGGAACAGGCTCCCTATGGTTCGCCATCTTCCTCCAACTTTTCCTTATCCTTGGTGTCCTCTATACCCTCGCAACCGACTCGATATCCATGCATCGCTTCCAAATATCCATATTTGGCGCAATAGCTATTGTGTTCGCTGTCGAAGGCGTCACTCTGGGCCTGTTTGCCCCAAACGGTGCTATGAACGCGATGGGCGCTGGCTGGTTTATCCTCACTCTCGTCGATATCCTCTGGGTCCTTTATTTCACATCAGAAGAAGACTCTCTCTCTCTTTACATATTCAATATGCTTGGAACGGGTGGCCTTACCCCCCCTTCGCGTCGTCGTCGAACGCGTACGCAATCTTCCATGCACAACATGCAGGCCGGAAACGGATATCAGACCAACTATGCTTCAGGAGGAGGAATTGGCTCGAATGATGGATACGATGGCAAACTAGGGGGCGGTGGATTCGGGAGCCCCAACCTTGCTGGCATCAGGAGTCAGAATAGCTTTGGCGGCAGTTTGAACGACAACATGACGAGAAGCATAGGAGGAACAGGCGCGGGTAGCATTCACAACCAACCAGGAGGAGGCGGCGGTACTGGCTCCATTGCTGGTGTCGATAACGGACCCAGCTCACCGCTGATGGCTGGCATTGGTTCTGGAAACTCGGGAGTAGGCTCAAATATCGAAGCCCCGCCACAACAACCAGAATCATACGCATACAGAGCGAAGGCCCTCTACGCTTGTGAGTTACCGCCTTTTCTTCATTTATCGATATCTTACACTCTCCTAGATACCGCAAATCCCGAAGATCCGAACGAAATATCATTTGCCAAGGGCGAGCTTTTAGAAATCGTGGACAAACAAGGGAAGTGGTGGCAAGCTAAGAAGGCGGACGGAACATCAGGAAGTGAGCGCCTTTCTCTGCGTCGACCGCTCTCGACTAACGTGAAACATCCGCAGTTGCACCATCCAATTATCTGCAGGTCATGTAAAAATAGAGTGTCCTGCGGCGCGCAAACAACTCTCAAACAACTACGGCCGTTCTTACGGTCATGAATGCTTTGAATTCGATTGATATCACGACAATGACATATTACTCTACTGCTTACGCCTTTTTTTCACTTTCTTCCATCCATCCGCTCTTAATTACATGGAGACAACGTACACGTTGCACATACACTGCAACTCGCTCCCAAAAGAGTAAACTCCAGTTGCTTTCCGGAAGTTCTTCGTACATTACACATTTCTGATGTGTCGTTGTATCTGTTGTATCCATCTATTTTATGATTCCTTTCTCTTTTCTCTTTTTTTTGCTTCTCTTACTTTCTTTGTGTCTTTTTATCCCTGTGTGTTATTCTATTTGCCTATTTATGGGACAGAGGGAAATATCTAGGCATCAGTACGACGACGTTAGTCAAGTCCTTCATAACGATGACTGTATGTTGTCACTCCTTGTTTTCATACAAGGGAACAACTCCGTTCCGTTATCCTTCAGCTGAGACCAACACAGCCTGACAAAAAAAAGTTAACATATATAAATATATTACACTATGGCGTACTGGTGCTACATTGAGGAAACCAATGCGAGTTTCGAAAAAAAGCTTGGGCGCAAGTAAATCTTTACAAAACAGGTTGTCTTGATAAAGAAATCCAGTCAGTTTAAAGAGCGAAAAGATAAGATCGAAGAAACGTCGTGCTAATCCACAGAAGACCCTGGATGAGTGAAACGAGAGTTCCCATCGTTATCGTCTTCTCGCCCCACCACCACCACTGCCCAGGACGACGAGCTTGTTAGCGCGCTTCTTACGACCACCACCGCCATTCCTTTGCTCAAGCTCATGCCAGGCAACGTCAATGTCCCATTCATCTTCAGCGTTCTGCAATCTCGAGGCAGTTGGACGGACAGATCCAGCCGGTGACGACGAGTGCAATGCAGATGCAAAACTTCGTGCGCCCCATGCCCCAGCAACTGGCGCGATCTCAACAGACGGAGACGGAGGACGAGGCTGAGTTACTTGCGATACCGTCGATATATGTCCAAGGGCCGAGAAATCCTCTGCCGGGAGGTCCGAGATAAGAATGGGGCCCAGGGCCGCGGCACGTCGCCCAGTCGTCGTTGACCACGGCATGTTCACTTTCTCTCGCTCCCTCTCCTCTGCTCGAACCCTCGCTCGGTCCTCCTTCCGTCCCTTTTCCTTCCTCCTTGTTGTTCTCATCTTCAAAGGACCTTCGAAGTTCTTCAAACTTTCTGAACCAACTACCGCTTCGAGATCGGCTTCAACGAAAACTACGTCCGCGCCCTCTGGCATATGGGCAAGATATTTGCACCGCTTCCGTAGGTCATCGTTTACTGTACCCTCCGCGACTGATTCCACGCGAACGGTGATGGTATCTGGGAATGAAGAATAGCTGTGAAAATGGGATAGCAAAATCCTAATGTCCAGAGGGTGCAGGAATAGTGGGAGGCCAGAAGCCGCTTGATAGTAGTAATACGTTGAGGTAGATGGAGGTGGTGGGTTAAGGTTTCGCCGTTGACGGGGTTGATTACGGCTCTGAGAAGGAGGTCGAGAGTTGTTCTCGTTTGGAGGAAAATTAAGCGCGGCTACACCACCTGGACGGGATGCTAAGAAATCGGATGGGATTTCAGAGGATCCCGCTGAAGAATGGACATCTTCTTCCGCCTTCCGTTGACGAGCGTGGAAAGCGTATCGTTCATCGATCTCCTGCTGATCGCGTTGTGCTTTCTCGATCTGTTCCTTTAGAGAAGGTGTCTCCAATGCCGCAGCTTTTGCGATTTGCTCCCTGACCTTCCGTTCTGCACCGTCAACAAAAATCATACTCAGGGGATCGTTCATGGCAGATAACGAACGCCTTTCCGCAGCGAGTTCGTCGAGGTCTCGGGTAAGATTGGAAATAAGATAGGCAGGTGTGGCAAGCATGAACTTGGCAAAATTGAAGATATCATGAAGGAAATGGAAAGGGGCTTGAAGAGGAGGAAGGAGGTCCGATGGCCACGTCCGGGAACGAGGAAGAGCAAGTGTCGTAATCTGTGGACGTTGAACGAGCCTCATCCGAAGGGATGATCCTGCACGCGGAACCGTCTCGAAGAAATCCAGGGCTCCAGATGACGAAGATGCCCCAGCATGACCATTATCTAGTTCCTCCTCAGAGGACAATGGTCCATCGTACCACTTGACACTCTTGAGTTGCCTCTCATTCACGGAATCAAAACAAATCGGGCAGCGAGCCCATTTGTTGTCAGAGGTACTCAAATAGTGCAGGATACAAGGAAAGCAAAAGACCTGAATCAAGAGAGATGAGGTGGATATCTACGAAACGTGCGGATAAGACTGACATGTCCACACTTTGTCATTCGGGGTGCAGTGGGAGGTGAAAGGCAGATCGGGCATGTTGTTTCTCCTTCGTCCTGCGGAACAAGCTCACTAGTAGTCCTGGCGGAAGCCAGCACCGATGAACGAGGTATGATGACCTGAAGAATGTCTTGCCATTGGAAAAAGCTGTCGCAAATGATTAGATTATAAAATCAGAAAGGTTATGTAGAGACTTGCATGTCTGGGTCCGCAAAGTGTACAGTGTAATCCCCTGTAGGATTCATGACGAACCGATACTGTGCGTTCACGAACCCTGGAAGTCCAAAAATCCCATTGAGACGGGTTCGACTTAATCTCGAATAGTAACTCACGTTCTTTGTTCCACACCCCTTGTACATTTCCTGTTTTCCTGCTCCTCCTGGGAATGCTCGACACGGGTCTTGTCTGCCTCGGAGGTAAAGAGAAGTTCAGGAGATGGTTGAGGTTCATGGCCTGGGTTGCAGGCATCTTGGATAGACGTCTGGGGGTTACTTGAATATAACCAGGAGAACTCGTCATTTGGATTGGATGCGTAGGGAGAGCCTACCAGTGGGAAGGGTGGCCTCCACTGACAAGCCAATGGAACTCCTACAAATATATGTCATGACTCAAAGCACGTGCCCGGTCCCGCTCTCATGAGTCTCATCAAACTATCATGTCGAATGTCCGATAGGTTTGTGACCGCGTTCAACAAGCGTTCAAAGGCGATTTGTGTAACGAGAGACGTTCATTGATCCGGCAACGACCACATGGAAAAATGTTCTAATATAATACACAATTGTAAGGACTAAAAAAACTCAAAAACTCGAATCCCGAGTCCAGACATTCTACAAAATCAACTCAGGGTTGTTTTTACTGTGATGAACTTTCAGAGTTACGCTGATACAACTCATACGCAGCCTCTGCACCTTGTGATTCGAGTGTCTTGAACATGATATCTTGAACCCAGTCTGAAACAGGCTTAACTAGGCATTGGACCAGCCTTCTCTCCTCGTTGCCGGGATATATCATAAACTCGCGGTGTGGAACAGGCGTGTCACCAGCGACCTCCTGTATGGCTTTCCCGATATCCTGACAATGGTAAATCGCAGAGATTATTTTAACCTCTGCGATCTCCATTGCTTCGAACGACACCACCGCTTCAAACACTGGTCGAGGGATAAAACCACAAAATTTAGTAGCTTTCCGAAGTCGGCGTAAAGTAATGTCATGTTGCGATAGGCGTTCGAATCTTTGATGTCTTGAACGAGCCAGCGCCGTTCCTGCCTATTCCTCGGAGATGATGTTAATAGTATTCGAAGGTTGCGGGCGGGAAGAAGTCTGGGATCAGGCTGGCAGTGATTGCCATCTCCATCAACAAGTACAAGAATTTGATCTCGCCGGAGCCCTACTGTGTCGCTCATCTGTTTGCGCACTTCATTATCAATGGTGTAAACAGCGCCGAACTTGTCCTGGAAGATAATCGGCTGCGCCTGAATGAGGCAAATAACGAGGATGTAATACAAAAGGGCCGTCTTGCCTTTAGGGAGTTATCAGTTGCAACCGCTGAAGGGCTGTAATATCGCTTACCGGTTCCCGGCTGGCCTGTCCATACGGCACTCCCTCGTTTCCCGGAAGGCCGCTCATTGAATATGTCGATTACCGCATCCCACTCGTCTCGAATGAGTAGAACCTGGGGCACGCGGTCGAAGTGTTGCAGGTTGAGACAGGTTAGATCCATGTACCGAATGATGCAGGGTAAGATTGAAGTGGACCCATGCGAAAGTACGGCTGCGTCCTCGTCAATGTACGACATGTCAGCCTCGTCGACATCCTCGCTTTCGCTATGTCGGTCGTTCTCGTCGCCTTTTGCGTCGTCGCCATCGATATCTTTACCCTTGCGGTCCCCCTGTCGTTTAATGATCTTCTCTGAGTTTATGTCATCGTTGACATCCATTGCGTTCGCGGGAAGGAGGCCTTCAGAGGCCTGGAGAACTACTTTGGGTACCAGGCAATCAGTGGTGACGGTGAGAGGATGGGTGGCTGTCCTGGACCGTAAGAAATTTATCTTGGTTTCGAGAACTTTTTTTTGCTATGTATCCTTTACAGTTGCGAGATGGATTGAGATGATGAAGATCGGATTGAAGATCGACGAAATCTTCTTTGGTCAAGTCAACAGCGCGGAAGACCTGGTGAAATAGGTCTGCCCGTCCCCACAACTTGTCGTGAAGTTCGTCTCGCCAATCCAAGTCTTCAAAGACATTCAAAGATGCAGAACGGAATCAGGAGTGCGAGAAGAGTGCGAGAAAACATGATGTCAATGAGAAGTTACGAGCAGATCATCAGCGCGCAAGTGAGGCAACGGGGCAATAAATGACACTTACCGATGCGAGGCTCTTTACCTTCTCTTCTGCTTTCATCGGGAAAGGGATCACCACGCTTTTTGCTTGCTGTTGTAACAAAACAAACGAGGTGGCGATGGCAATCAGAGTACCAGAAGGCAGATTTTGCGACCGACGCAAGAAGGCAATGGCAGCGAAGTGAAGTGACATGGTGTAAGATGCGAGATATAGAAAAATGAACACGTCAGTAGCACTCGCCGCTATGCCACCCGCACTCACCTTTCTGACGTAGCTCGTCTATAACGTCTACAATGCTTGCTCCACCAACGAACGTGAAATGGTCACCACGAGACTTTGTGAGACTTTGTGAGCCGTCTCAACACCTAGTCTCCTAAATGTCCTCCTCTTAAAACCAACTTAAAACCAACTTAAAACGGACCTAATGATAAATTGATGACATTCGATCGATATTGTACCCAACACAACGGCTAGCTATAGAGAGGGCCTGATGTCAAAATGGGTTTGGGTCCTTGAAGGTGAGATTGAGATTTAAGGCCCACATCCCTTGACAGGGGAGGGGAAAGAACACCTAGATAGCACATTAGCATTGTTATCAAAAATAAATCACTTGCCTCTCGTTATTGCGAGTTGCTGGCGAACGAGTATGAGCATTGTTGGATGGGGAGAGAAAGGGAAATTTGATGATGTAATTGTTTTAAACTCCGCTCAGTATCAGAACCAAAATGAGTAATGAGCCCGAAAATGGGATCGGACCTCAGTACGTCCGCATAAGGATCGGACATTCTACCGCCATATACCAGGGTCCTCTATCATGGCCAAAAAGAATCTCAACCCAGCCGATGCATATCGTTAGTATCCGCAATTATACGTCTACATTGTGCTTATTTAGCCACAGGCAAGGCCCAGCGGAAAAAGGAGCTCAAAAAGGCGCGCTTTGGTTCACACTCCTCCGCATTCATTTATCCTGATGAGAAGCTTTGCAGTAGAACAAGACCGAGAGGTCAAAAGCGCGCGACTTTGCACTTGTGAAAAAGGATACGACAGGTATTACACACCTATTGGATGCTGTCAAAATGTTGACACTGGACTACCAGATCTTGAGGTTGCAATCAAGGAGTTTGAGGAAAGCCGTTCCGATGCAGGAAAACTTGCGGAGCTCAAAGCAGAGCTGGAAAAAATCAACCGGAAAAAGGCAGAATATGTCGAAGAGCATCCGGAACAACGACGTCTAGTATACAGGCGACGGAAGGAAGGGGAACCTGAACCTGAACTGCCTATTTTGAAGAAGCGTAACCTGTTCAAGAAAAATGGCCTTCCTCGTCACCCAGAGCGAAGTATCTACTACGATTCTGTCATGAATCCTTTTGGTGTGGCTCCCCCTGGAATGCCATACGTGGAGAGACGTGAGCGTATTCCTCGGGAATAATCAGCTCTCTATTGACACTATTCAATGTTAGCGTTACTACCAGGCGAGATTGACAGCGACGCAGAAATGGACGAAGGCGAGTAAATTACATTTTACGGGCAGAACTCAACTTAGCCCCTACACAGTCGACGATGATATTCCCTTGCCACCAGGTCTTCCCCCTGGCACTGAAGAAGTTCAAAGTGACGACGACATTCCGATGCCTGACGGCCCTCCCCCTGGCCAGGTTTCAGAGAAAGGTCAGCTATTTCTCTCATTTTCTTCTTTCAGTATTTAATTGAGGTTGTCACATTGTAGACCTCCATCCGTCGCCGCTCTTGCCGCTAAATCCTCCGCCCTTGCCACTTCCCACCACAATGCCACCTGAATTCCCTCCGAATACGGTTCCAAATTCTTTCTTTCCCCCACCGCCTCCGCCTCCGCCTGGGTTCCAATTTCAAAATTTGACTTTACCTCCTCCAGTTGGATTCCCTGTCAACAATGTGCCACCGATGTCATTCCCGCCTGCACCATCAGGTGTACCTTGGCCAAATGCTGCTCCAGGGTACTATGGTCAATTACCACCACCACCACCAGGCTTTTCGCCCTTTCCAAGCACTTCGTTTCCTCCATTTCCACCGAATGCATTCCCGCCGCCACCACCAAAGTTCTTACCACGTCAACAGAGCACATCTGCTATGCAAGACCCACTATCATCTGTACCGCACCAAACCTTTCAGGCTCATCGCGCAAGCCAACTTGCTCCTCCGCATCCGTCTTTGCCTGCAAATCCTTCCTCGAGACTTTCACCACCCCCAAATTCTTCTCTCCCTGAGAAACCAACTGCGGCAGCCGAGTTGGCAGCAGCGACTGTCTTCTCTGCACCCCAACTCCGTGATTTTAAGAAAGAAGCAACCGCGTTTGTACCTGCTGCTGTAAAGCGTAAAAAGGTCCCTGCACCTCCAACTTCTAAAATTAACGCTGCTCCCTCAATTGGATCCGCTGCCCCAGCCGTCGATGGTGGAGAGCAGGTTGAACATTCTCGGCCTGACCTTGTCAGCGCACTCAAGAATCAGTTTGGATCTGTTCCACCCAAACCGACCAAGAAAGACTCAATTCCGAAAAGTGACTATGATAAATTTGTTGAGGAAATTGGGGATATTCTAGGACCTAAGTAGTATGTCAGATATTGTATGTGTAGTCTCTCTTGTGCTCTGGGGACAGGAGGATTTTTCACGAATTCAGGTGTGACCTGCGAGTATATAATACATCCGCTTTAAGGCCCTGTCGCTGTGATTTCTCTTAGGCCATATATCTAATGCATCCAACACAAAAAAACAATCATATGAGCTCAGCGGAAACCACCATCTTTCTCCGTCCCAGACCCTATGCAAAATTCGCTGGCACCCTCACCCTTTTGCCTTTGCTACCCCAGCCCAAGCCTTTGAAACCATTACCTTCCGAAATATGGGGACACATCATAACACTCGCCTTTGCTCGCGACGTTGGGGACCCTGAAACGGTGTCGTGGTCGTGGTCTGTTCTTACCGTCTGCAAAGCATTCCAAGTAAGCACTCTCTCTGTATCTTGGTTCCATTGAACGGATTTGTTCTGTAGGAAATCGCGCTACCATCTCTATATACTTCCGTTCGGCTCACAAAGATCTCCAACCTTGCCAAGTTTTACGACCGACTGCACATCGCCGACCAGAAATGGGATTCTATCAGGCGCATCCCTTATTCCAGCCCCGGCCGCTGGGTGCAGACCTTGAACCTCTCTAAGTTGATGTTTGAAGGGCAGGCCCAGGCCGTTCTCCTCGACTCTCTCCTCACACAACTCTTCCCATTGACGCCCTTCCTCTCAAACCTCTCCATTAATCCATCATTCGTCTTGAGCCGCAGGGCTCTAACATCCCTAGCACAGCGCGAAGGCTCCACTAGGCTCCACTCCATAACTGGGCTTAGCTATGTGCCTCCTCTTTCGTCTCTTCCAGACGGAGACCCATTTGTGCAACTTCTTAGGCATTGCCCCAACCTCGAAGTATTCGGTATTGCTGGTCAAGGACTTGACCCCACAGAACTTTCTGGTGGTGCAGAGCTTCCGTCCATGACAACATTTATACCTTTAACCCTCCCGAAGCTCAGCGTAATGACATTGCTCTCGATGCACTCATGCCCTCTCATGCTCGCCTTACTCAACACACCCTTACCTCGTTTGAGAAAATTAACTATCACACCTTACGAGGATATCCCATACCCAGCATCTCTCGTGTCCGATTTTATTATTACTCATGGCGCTACCCTTAACTCCTTATCGTTGTTTACCCCGAAGTCCTGGCCTACGAGGTTACGCCCCTCACCAGACAACCTCTTAATTTGTGGACCTAGCTTGAACCACCTTTCACTCGAAGCTCCCCTGCCCGCCCTAATCCTCACCGAAAAACACAACTTGCAAATCCTATCGATCCCTCGCCCCAAGGCCGACTTTTGGAGGGTATTCGAACGACTCCTCCCCCTCTTGCCTAAACTTGCCGTCCTTCGTGCTAGGGACGTACGTTGGTTGCGGAAGGGTATTTCTTTGGTGGCACAGGAAGCCGGCGTCCAGGGCGAGATGCGAGAATGGCAGAGGCGCCTTTCCAGGTGGGGAATCCGCCTCCTGGATGCGGACTGGAAAGAAAACGAGTAAGAACCTTATTATCCCATCTCTTGACTAGGTTCGGAGCAAACAATCACCGACAAAAGGCGGCTTGTACCGAACCTATCTCTTGACGATGCTTCCTATATTCTATACCTCGCGATCGTTGATTTTCTGGTGACGATTTGTCTGATCTACCTGGTGTAAGTAATTATTACTACCGAAAGGATGACTGAGCCTCCGCCTCATAACTGCCCCATACTATTATGACTCATAGTGCTGGCTCGCCGAGCGTGATGGAAATAATAAATTCGCTTGATGACTGATCATCAATCTCGATCGACTTTAAGGTCCGGCGAGTCATGTTTGCAATACTTAAGTGCTACTGATAAAGTTAAACGTTAAACGTTAACCCCCTCGCTCGATGCCAGGTGAGATCCAAATTTAGATATGCTATGTACTGTGTCTACCCTAGTCCACTCACAAGCTCTTACACATTTCGATAGCAATGTCTTCCGCAGGCCCTCCTTTTGCATTAGTATCCGCGTTCACCTCGAAGCCTTTTGGCGGCAATCCCGCTGCTGTGGTTTTTATTGATCTCTCTCTCCCACTAGAATACCTGGGTGGCCTTGCGGCCAATTTTAACCAACCGATGCTAGGTTGCGTGTCTCCCACACCGCTTCCATCCGATGACAAAAGGATTTTGGTGCGCAGGATCCGATTTTTCGTGCCCAACGGAACGGAAGTGCCGATCTGTGGCCATGCAACACTCGCCGCTGCGAAAGTCCTTTTCGAGCAGCCAGCGGTTATAGCAACTGGAGCGCATACGATTCATTTTAAAACTACCAACGGTGATACCCTCAAGGCAGTCAAGCTAGAAGATGGGTTTATCGAAATCGATATCCCTTGCGCCGACCCTGCTGTTTTATCCGACGACGAAAAAACAAAGCTAAAGGCATCGGTGGACAAAGCTTTCGGAAGAAATGTGGTGATCCATGACATTAAGACTGGCGGGGAGCTATATGAACCTTGTAGGTTTAATTTCATTACTAGTACAAAGGAAATCCCGACCAAATAATATCGCTACAGATATACTGTACGAATTGGATGAAAGTGAAAACCTTGCAGCCTCTGATATCGATGGAAGTGCTTTGGTACGTGAAGCGGGTATCCTTTGTCCCACCTCGATAACATGACGCCCCTACAGCTTGACAATGGCTATATTGTGAACATATTTACTGCAGCGTCCTCTAACACAGACGAAATCTTCGTATCTCGGATGTTTGCGCCAAGCATGATCACGTTACCGGGCGAGGACCACGTTTGTGGGTCGGCCCACGGGGTAATGGCCCCTTATTGGTATACAAAGCGCGGAATAATACCCGGCCATGAAGTCAAGGCAAGACAAGTTAGTAAGAGAGGTGGCGATTTAAGGGTTATATGGGAAAAGGAGGCTGGTAGAGTGAAGCTTCGTGGACAGTCCGTGATTTTGGCTACTGGAAACTTACCAGCGTTGTAATTGCGAGTCCATTTACCACCCGACAAGATTTAGATAATAAATTTTTTGGAATTTTCTGCTGGGGGTATGTTCCTCCTGCGCTCAGGGGCCAACCTTGTTTATGACTTAAACAGGACCCATTTGCCAAATCCATCACTTTGATCGACGCCACACAAAGCGTCTCAGACACTTTGGGCCAAACATCGAAAAAGAGGTCGAGTACGTTTTTAGAAATATATCTGAAAGCTACGTGGCCCAGGAAAGGGGAAAAGCTGGCCCATTTCCATCGCGGCCTAACAATGGATTCCTCGTTCTGGCCCACTCTCGTTGAATCCTATATAATGGGGGATCTTGCAGACCTTTCGTTCAATAATTCACTTCGAACACCAGCATGAAAACCTCTATCCAACTCTTCTTGGCCAACGAAACATCGACTCTCCACGCAGAGGGAACGTCCATCCTTGCAAGCCCTCACACCATTCTCTTGATGGGCAACCTCCGTAGCAAGAACGTCCATTACGGGATCATGCGACCCTCGTCTGGCGACAAGACGAGCAAGACCAAGACCAAGTATGACGTTGCATTCAAGCTTGCTTACGACAAGGAGGGTATTCGTCTGCTCAGACACGAGCACGAGATCTATAGCGGAGAGCTCCGGGCGCTTCAAGGAAGCGTCATCCCGACATGTTATGGCCTCTTCACTGGAACAGTCAGTGGCATTCACAGTGCATGTCTTGTTTTGGAGTACTGCGCCAATGGCCATCCTAATCCAAAGGTTGCCGGGGAGGAGTTCTAGTACGTCCATTCTTCGCTTTTTGCTTTTTCTCTTGCTAATATCAAAACTTGCCCCACAGCCGAAGGGTTATGCTTGGAATTTGCAAGATTCACCAAGCTGGAATAGTCCACAACTCGCTGCAGAGTTATTTCCACCTCATGCAGCACGGGAAAGAACCTCGAATCATCGATTTCTCGCAGGCAAAAAGGCACAATTGCCGAGGTGCATACCCAGCTGATCGGTATGGCGACTTTCAAGGACCTCCAGACATCCCCTGGTGCATGGAACTCGCCAAAATGGAGGGAGTCTATGGTATGAAGAGTGGCGATCCCCCAGACCAGCGCGATTGGGTCTCGTTGGTCCCCTCCCTTAACCAGATTACCCACCGCTTCTCGAATATGGCCTTCTCCGGGTAGACTTGGCCGTTGTAAATAGACCAGCCATTTCTTCAAGTTCTGTCAGTGCATAGTATTCAAACATACCATTGTGATTTTGATGATACAATCCCATTCCGCGTTCAATGGTGCTGATCATGAGACTTAAGTTTGATCATGATGCTCAGGTTCCAGGAAGTCTTAATGTGGCATCGTGAGGACAGTTTTTTTAGGTTTTTTTATTCAAGTCATCGAGGGGACGGGTGTAACGGCCCGACTGACGCAAGGGTTATTAACGTTATGATTCAAGGCCCGTTGTCTAGTGATGATGACCCCGCTCTTCTTCTCTACATTCGAGGTTACGACTCAAGCATTCTATCGCGCATCGCTCTCTTAT
>Ga0307517_10008391_pt1 | contig 14826 bp, 5 predicted proteins | sample 23_EM_MG_FD_194515 | JGI IMG/M metagenome (GOLD analysis project Ga0307517, IMG submission 194515) | Populus trichocarpa ectomycorrhiza microbial communities from riparian zone in the Pacific Northwest, United States - 23_EM | ecosystem: Host-associated > Plants > Roots > Unclassified | place... | reverse complement strand
TGCACATGGAATGCTTGTCATGAAAGTTTTTTTACGCGTCTTTATGCATGTCTGCAATTCGTGGTATGAGTTGTTTTTTAAAGAATTTTTTATTTGAAACATATTAAATATATATTTTTTTTATTTTACACAAACACGTTAAAATAATTTAAAAAATTAATTAATTATTTTTTAAATTTTTTTAATAAAAAACAAGTTTAGCTTTAATATCAAACGGGCTCTTTGATAATTTAATCATTCATTGCATGCCTTGCTAATAACTAGTCGATGTTATTATAAAAAAAGTAAGGGCATTCAGTGTTTCATGAGAGACAAAAATACACATGATTATACAACTGATTATATGGATTGTGAATTGTTATGATAAAATTATTATTTTTTCATTAGCTAATGAGAATATAACGGTATTTTCACAAAGACTTTTTTAGTCATTAATATATTGATGGTGAACATATAATTATTTCTTGTTTTTCTAACACAGTAAAATTATTAAATCACCTTTAAAACAATACAAGATCCATGGGCTTTTTATATTTTTATTTTTAAAAAATACAATAAAATTATTAGAATGTCCTTAGAAGCCAAATTTGTTTAACTAGGCACAAGGCTTTTTCATATTTTTGTTATTTATTGGTTATTATCATATTGTCTAAAAATTACTTGGTAATTTTAAAATATAAATATTATTGAAAAAAGTGTTTGTCAGTGCATAGGTGATGCTCGTGTATTTCGAGCGGCATCTAATGGCCACACTGAAAAGTGATGTGTGTGGTCAACAGAACTTTCGTTTGACAACAATTATCTTTTTTTCATTTTTTTCTCTTATCTCTTCAATTTCCACGCCAAGACCTTTAATTTTGCAAAATAGCCCTTTAACTTGTTTTTCTTTTATATTTGGTTCATGTTTTCTTAATTATTTTTTTTATTTAAAATAATTTATAAAATTATTATTTTTTTAATTTCATCATCTTTTATTTTTTTTTCATCTATCATATCTGATTTTCATTCTTATTTTTTAATTTTTTTTAACTCCATCTCTCGTTATTTTATTTCATTTATCTTTTATACCAACTTTGATTCTCACTATTTCAATTGCTATTTTTTTTATATCCTTAATTGATTTATTTTATTTTTCAATTATGTTCCTCGTTGTTTATTTCATTTAAATTTTATATCATATATGATCATCATTCTTTTAATTACTATTTATTTTATTTTATAATTTTGGATGATTGAGAATTTTGCTTTATGTTTTTTAACGGTTTTACCTTTTATGGGATAACTCAATCTCATGATTTATGTCACGCGTTTCGAATATTAACCTTTCACTTTTTTTTTCCTTCAGTTTTATCATTCATTACTGGTTTTTTTGTTGTGATTTTTGTTGTTTTTTTTTTTACTGGTTTATCCTGATCACATATCTCGAGTCATAGGTTAGTAAAATCAGTCAAAGTTGATGCGAGTTTTTTTTAATTATTTTTTTTATTTCGTCCCTCACCATTTAATTTTCTTAAGAGAAGTCCTTCATTTGTTTTTTATTCAGGGTCACCTCACAATCAAGATACGAGTTTAGCATGTTGATTAGACTCATATTATTTTTTTTAAAAATTTATTCTTTAATGTTTGATTTACAAGTAATTAAATTTTATATTTTTATATTTTAATTTATATAAAATTATACCTTTCTTATTTAATTTTTATTTTGTTATTAAATAAGTTGAATCATAATCACGACACATGAATATAAGATAGTCGGAATGAAAGACTGGGCACACCCAGTACTTTCCTTTCGGTTGGTTTTGTGGTATATTCTTGTTTTCATTAAAACATGTAACCTTTTTGCTTATTCGGTCAGAGAGCCACCCTCGAGGCTCGAGGGGAAATGTTTATGATAACACGAAAGGAAAGACTTGGCATTCATCATCTTCAAGCCTCTCGAGTGGCCTTGCTGACTTCACCTCGCATAATATTGCTTTCCAAATGCTTGGATGTCATCTCCAAGGAAGCACAACGAGCCAGTAATATTCCTTTCAAGCACACAAGTTGTCCAAAATTCACAAATAAAATTAGACAAATGATATATATATTTATAAACTTAAAAATGATATCAAAGTAAAATCATAGGATGCTTCCTAATCATACAATATATATTTATATAAATTAAAACAAAATCAAATAAAGATATTTATTTGTTAAAATACTTTAAAGTCAATCAAGTTTTATTATTGCTGATAATCAATTTTTTATCTTTAAAATTTTATTATTCTACATTTTGATGTAAGAAAATTTTGTTCAATAAACTTTTTAGAATTCCAACACTACCACTTTGTTAAGAAGCATTCATAAATAAAATATAATAAAATAATAAAATATTACTCGGTTATCTTTCTATAAGGACTTTATTTAAGCTCTATACGGAGTGCATTTAGAGAAAAACAAAACAAAGCTTTAAAACTAGAAAAACAATGCTTAAAAATTAGGTGAATTAAAATGTTAAATTTTATAAAAACAGTATAGAATTTATTATCCCGAATACCTTTTTTTTCAGCCTTTTTTTATAGAGAATTTCAAGTATCAAAAGCCGATGAACTCCATTAACAACTTTAATTACTTACCATAAAAATAATATTAAACTGAAATGTTTTTTTTGTTTAAATCATATAATTTTTAAACTGAAAAATTTATTTAAGTATTATCGAAAGAGTCCTCGAAAAACAACATGTGATGTATTTGATCAACATAAGTTAGGAAAGAAGCATAAGAAAAACCTGGAGAAATTACAAGCAGCTGCTGTTGGCTGCAGTATTTCCAAAATTCTGAAAAATAGAGAAGTTTTGGAGAACTAAACGGATTGATATATGTAATTACGAGGGACTTGTTTGGAGCTTTGTTTGTGCAGTAGTTTAGCAAAAGTATTTTATTTTATATTTTTAGATTATTTTAATAAACTATGTTGAAAATAAAAAAAATAAAAAATATTATTTTAATATAATTCTAAAAAGAAAAAAACTTTAAAAACCAATTTCAACTATACTTAAAACCAGCCGTAAATCAAAGGCTCATCTCATGGTATTTTCCTTTTCTTGCCTGTAGATAAAGGAAAAGAAAAAGAGAACAAATACTAATAAATATTACCAGTCTCTTCTCTCTCTCAGAAAACCATACTAGACAAACACAAACCCTCGTTCCTTTCCTTTCCTTTCACTACCAACAAAATCATAAACAAAATTCTCATTTCCCAAACAAACCCTAACAAACTAACTATCCAAATCCAAACAAAGACAGGGAGAATTGCTCGTTAACGAGGATTGTTGAATCGGTGAGTTAAATCGGGATCTGAGTTGAATCAATCCATGCAGTAATGGGCGCAGCAGGTTCTAAACTCGAGAAAGCTTTAGGCGACCAGTTTCCTGAAGGCGAACGATACTTTGGCCTCGAGAATTTCGGCAACACTTGTTACTGTAATAGCGTTTTACAGGTCTCTTATTCTCTCTTCAATTTCAATCATCATCTGTCGATTTTTATTTTCTCTCGATTTAATCATTTTCTACCTTAGTTTATTTTACCTAGCTACTCTTGTATTGTGTCGATTATTTGACTTTTTTTTTCCCGTCTTTGAATTGATATTTTGATTTCTAATTTAGTGTTTCAGTCAGGTTAGACGCGAAGCAATTTTGTTTTAGCCTTAAATTTTATTCAATAATATTAAATTGGTTTTTTATTTTTGAGGTTTGGGATTGAAAATTTAAATGCATAATTTTTTTTCATAGAAATGATATTTTGTATGCTTTCTGCTGCAAGTGGTTGCGTTTATCAAGTTGAAAAATTGAACTTGTTGCTGATAATTAGTACGTTGTTAGCTTGATTCTTTGGAGAATCATGGCTACATTTTATTGTAATCCATGCAGGTCTTCTTGAAAAGTGTATTTGAATGTGATTTTAAGGCATTGTATTTGGTTTATAATGATAGCGGAGGGGGATGTACTGTTGTGCTTTATAGCTCTCCGTTGGTGTCTTATCTGTGTTTGTTTCTTTGTTATGCAGGCGCTTTACTTCTGTGTACCATTTCGAGAACACTTGTTAGAATATTATGGTAATGGTAAAAGTATTGGGGACGCGGAAGAGAATCTCTTGACTTGCTTGGCAGATCTATTTACTCAGGTAGTAATAACTCCATGATTGGTGTTTTTGTGTTACTTTTTTGGTAACAGTTCTTGTGAGATACTATGTGGAAGTTGTTTTCGTCCTTTCAAGTGTTTGCAGCACCTCACCCCATAAGTTTATTCCTTTACTAGATGGTCTTACAGCATGGTTACTTGGACTAGTAGGATTTCCAATCTCCACATCTTCACTGCAATTTATTTTTATTCTTTGTTTTCTCCTTTTCTGTATGTCAGCTTATGTTCTTTCTGTATCATTTTGGGGCTTGTTCTCCGCTTGACCATCTCCTTCATACGAGTTTTCTTGTCAAAAAGAGAGGAAATAAATGCATGTAGAAGTATAGAGTTATACTTATTAGAAGAAGAGAACTGAGGTGTCATTATTGTTCCTTTTAACCCATTTTAGATGCAAATCTTTCTCTAAATGCTTTTTACTTAGTCTGCTGATAAAGGGAAAAAAAAATCTGATCAATATGCCATATTGGGATGCATGATATCTACATCTTCTGTTAATTGTTTCCTTTATTCATGCAATACCTGTAGTTGAAGGCAGAATATTCTTTGTTCGATATGCTTTTCTGAAGTTTTATTTCCTGCTAAGATCAAATCAGACAATTTCACAGGTTTTTTGGATCTACATGAGGAACATAATTAAACCAGTCATTGGGTTCTAAATCTATTTTCCCCTCTTGTTAGAACTACATTCCTTAGCCATTATTCTCAATTCTTTTCCTTCAAGAGTCGTAGAACAAGCCAAGACCAAACTGTTTGTTGATATTTTTTATTTGATTTTGTCAATAGCTTTGATAGCATCCTTGCACTACACTTTTCAGATTCTTGTGCACTTAAGTGGTGCACTTGGGAATATTTTTGGACATTTTTAAATCTGAAGCTGCTCTCTCTGTTATTGATTAGTAATCTTTTTCAACAAGTGTAACTAGGTCTCCAATTCTTCATGAGCAAGATATTTCTTGGTACTTGTGTACTTTCTGCATGCTTGTGTGCTCTGTGCATTTTCACTAAAGTACAGAGAAATGAGGGGAAAGAAAGAGTTCCCTCTACAGAACATATATGTGTTACTTATTTAGTAGTTTAGCCATGGTGCTGGAGCTAACTGTTGTTATTTCTTTTGCATAGATAAGTTCACAGAAGAAGAAAACAGGTGTCATTGCTCCAAAGCGTTTCGTACAGAGATTGAAAAAACAAAATGAGCTTTTCCGAAGCTATATGCACCAGGTATTTGTTCATTTAATTGTGAGTCCGGGGATTGGTCAGACAAAAAATGTGAAATGATATAATAAAACAATACAAGAGGAGTGAACACTATCTCTGTTTTTCATGTAGGATGCTCATGAGTTTTTGAATTTTTTGCTAAATGAACTGGTTGACATTCTGGAGAAAGAGGCCCAAGCTGTAAAAAGTGATCCTGAAACTTCTTCCCCACCTGAAAAAATTTCAAATGGACCAAAACATGCTCAGGCAAATGGTGTTTCAAAAGAGCCTTTGGTTACTTGGGTGCACAAAAATTTTCAGGTGACTTTAAGCAGCCAATCCATTCATTCTAAATTTGACATTTTCTATGTTGTGAATCGTTAATGTAGTTGAATGATCTTAATGTGAATTTGTATTTTAGTTCCTCACACATGCATTGTTGTATGGTGATGGAATTTTCCCTTTTCTTCTCTTCTTTTAGGGTAGAGTTCTCATCGTTTCTTGTGTGTATATACATCAGGGAATACTTACCAACGAGACAAGGTGCTTGCAATGTGAGACTGTGACAGCAAGAGATGAAACGTTTTTTGACTTGAGCCTTGATATTGAACAAAACAGTTCCATTACAAGCTGCTTGAAGAATTTTAGTTCCACAGAGACGTTGAATGCAGAGGATAAGTTTTTCTGTGACAAGTGCTGCAGGTAGGTGCTTTTTGCTCAATTATTTCCTGGCATTGACTTGTATCAATTCTGGATAACCCCTTCATATTTGTTGAATATTTGAAATCACTTTCTGTTCCAGTAATTGTTTCCGAGTAGTCTGTATGGCGAAGTTTAGTCAATGTTTCTTCTGGAATTATACAGGATATGATTTCACTTACTCTGGACAATTATTCCCTGCTCAGAGCCTAGCTAAGAGATAACAGTGACACTAAAGCATTCAGAAATCTCTTGAACTAACATACAAATTATATTTTATTTCATGTAAAGGATCGTGATAAATGATTTATTTTTGTTGTTTTATAGGTTAAAGGCTTTGTTCCCCCCTTGTAAAACCAGATGTGGAAAAATTAAACAATTAGATTGAGTAGTAGTTTGGTTTGATTTCCTGAAAGGTTGCTGAACTACAATTTGAATGAACAGGGCGATCTTAACTGATATTTTTATATTACTCAGCACTCGTTTTTACTGGCTGAACAATGTTTTTGTGATTCTTTTTCAACTTTTCATGGGCTGATTGAACTTTTGACTGTTAATTTGGATGATTGGTCCGTCCACCTCTGATGTTTTAGAGCATTCAAGTGATTGAACATTTCTAGTCTAGTAATTATGCAGTAAATCTTCCGTATTTTTTCCATTGTATGCAGTTTGCAAGAAGCCCAAAAGAGGATGAAGATAAAGAAGCCTCCTCACATCTTGGTCATCCATCTGAAGAGGTTTAAATATATTGAGCAGCTTGGTCGGTACAAAAAGCTGTCTTACAGAGTTGTCTTCCCACTTGAGCTGAAGTTGAGCAATACCGTGGAAGACGCAGATATCGAATACTCACTATTTGCCGTTGTAGTCCATGTGGGAAGTGGACCTAATCATGGGCACTATGTGAGCCTTGTGAAAAGCCACAACCACTGGTTATTTTTTGATGATGAAAATGTCGAGATGATTGACGAGTCTGCTGTGCAGACATTTTTTGGGTCAGCGCAGGAATATTCAAGTAATACGGATCATGGGTATATCTTATTTTATGAGAGCATTGGTGCTAGTAACAACAAGAGTTGAGAGGTGGTTTTACAAGTAGGTATTTAAATGATTGAGACTGGACTCGCCTTTTGTTTAATCTGTTATTATTGTTTTTCTTTCCCTTTTGTCCATCAACCAATGGGAAGAGCTCTCAAATACCCACACTTGAGAAGACGATGACGAGAACAACAAATGTATACTTGGGTTATTTCCATGTACAGGTGGAAGCACACCATCCTTGTGTTTTTCCAGAATAAGAGGATAGAAGAGCAGTGTATATGGTTTGAAACTTTCACAGAGATGGTTTCTATTGTTCATGGTTGAGAATATTTCAACAGCAGAAATCCAATCCAATTGGGAATTTGGTCGGAGCTATCCTCATGCTACTGAACTTGTTCTACATCTTCGTAGATCTTGTTAGGTTTGATATTGGTCATTGATCATGCATTCATCACAATGTAGCAATCATGCATGCTATAGTATTCTTAACAAGCTTCTAATGTACTGTTAATCCAGGCTCTCATTCCACGGATCCTCCCTTTTCATGCATTGATTTGGATGTAACGTTGCTAGATTCACTGAGGCAGGGCCGGTGAATCTTGATGTTTCTCGTGGAAGGTAGAGGTACAATTTCAACTATTCTAGAATTTTTACCAATCGCCTTTGTACAGGACGCATAACGCAATCCGACCCCAGCTCGATCCCGAGATAAAAAGAAAAAGAAAAAATGAAGCAATAAAGCTTTTCTTATATAATGTTTTTGCCATGGGGATGCTAGCCGTGCTATAATTTAGAAGAAGCTTGGAGCAACGGAAGATGCAAGGGAGCACTGCGTATTAGATGGTCTATTAATGAATCTCTGTTTGGCAAGATGGTCCACGATGTATTTTGCTTCTCTCTTCGAAAAATGAGGAAAGCAAACAAGCAACAAGCTCAACTGTAAGTCGTCTGATCTCGTTGAGAATACCCTGTATTTCGAAGGTGCAGAATCCAGATTGTTGAGCCAGCAGTTGCGTTCATAGTCATGGCTTAGCTAGGACAATCTGGGTTTATTTCAAAGCAGCTCGTTTAATAAAACTTTGTTTAAACAATTTTTTTTTTTTAGAAAACTAAAATGATGTTAATTTAGATAAAAGTATAAAGAAATTCTTAAAGTTAATTTTGCTATAGAAACAGATTAATTTTTAATCCAATTTCAATTTTGTTTAGATGAATCACTAAATTAACTCATTAACCATTTATAATTTAATAATTATAGGTGGGTTTTCCTCAAGTTTTTTTTTTATAGAATATATAATAATTTTTTTTAAAAGCAATTCTCATTAATTTTATATTCCTTGGATTCACAAAGCATACAGGCTAAAAACACAATCTTTGGTGCCTCTTTCATTAATTAAATGTTAAGAAAGATGATAATATTAGTCACGAAATTATAATTCTGAAAATAACAATAAAATTAAATCTAGCGTTGTCAAATTCCCAGAGAGTAAACAAAGAACTCTCTCTCTCTCTCTCTCTCTCTGTAGCTAACACTTTAAATGAAAATTTAACATTTTTATCAAAATAACAAAAAAATAAAATAAACAAAGCTACAAAAAATAATAAGATCCCACTCACAGTCGCAGAGCAGAGCAGTCAGTGTATCAGTCACTCGCAGTTTCTCACACCTCCAAAAAAAATCCAAAAAGAAAAAGGAAAAACCCTAAATGGCTCGGAAACGCCTGATCGAAGAGCCCCCACCCGCTGTTTCATCTTCCGAAGAAGAAGAAGAAACCGATGACAAAGAAGAAGAACCTCAAAACGGCACCGTCAAAACTCAGCAAAACGCTGCCGGTGAGAAATCAAACGATGACGATGACGGAACTGAAGACGACGACGACGACGACGAAGAAGATGATGATGAAGAAGTGGAGAAAAAGAAACCCGAACTGCCTTCCAAACCTTCAAATCCAAACTCGGAGTCCGACTCGGACGCTGACTCAGAAGACACTGAGTCAACTCATCCAGCGTCGCCTTCTCTTTCTGGTTTCACTATCAAGCCCATCTCGCCGAAGCGCAAACCTGACCCAAAACCAGAGCAGCCCAAGAAGGAGAAGGACGTTGATGACAAGAAAGCAAAGAAGGGAGCCGGACCTGGGACCGGAGGGTCTCAGCGTATATGGAGTGATGAGGATGAGATTGTGATATTGAATGGCATGATTGAGTTCCAAAATGAAAAGGGGAAAAACTCTTCTGCAGATACTGGTGATTTTTATGGATTTGTGAAGGAATCACTCTGTTTTAATGCCTCCAATAATCAGTTTGCTAATAAAATCAGGATGTTGAAGAAGAAGTATTTTACTGATGTGGAGAAGAATGAGAGTGGGAAATATGAGACTTTTAGTAAACCGCATGATTTGGAGTGCGTAGAGCTTGCAAAAAAAATATGGGGTGCTGGTGGTATTGTCGTGGGAAATGAGAGTAATGCTAGTAAAAACAGTGGGAAAAATGTTAGTGGTGGTGGACGAGGGATTATTCTGGCGTTGGCGAAATTGGGGAGTGGGGAAGTGAATGGGAAGGGAAAGGAGGCGAGTGTGAAGAGGGGGAAGAGGGGTTCGAGTGAGGAAGTGAGCGGAGAAGGAAAGCAAGGGAATTTGAAGAAGCAAAAGCGGGTTTTGAGTGAGGAAGGCGATGGGGGAGAGGAGGGGAATGTGAAGAAGGGGAAGAGGGGTTTGAGTGAGGAAGCTGATGGAGAAGGGAAGGGAAATGATGGAAAAAAGGAGAGGGGGAAGAGGGTTTTGAGCGAGGAAGTCAATGGAGAAAGGAAGGGAAAGGGTGGAAAAAAGGAGAAGCAGGCTGCTAACAACGAGCTGAGTGGAGGAGAGGATGCGAATGTGAAGAAGCAAAAGAGGGTCGTGAATGGAGAATGGAAGGAATCAAGTATGAAGAAGCAAAAGGCAGTGGAAAATGAGGAAGTGGAGGGAGGTGAGGGGAGTGAGGATTTGTGGGATAAGTATCCGTATTTGCGTTCATCGTTACTGTCTGAAGATTTGCCTGAGGATGTGAAGGAGAGAGCAATGATGATGCTGGGGAAGGTTCCAGAGGAAAAGTTGGTGGAGTTGGAAAGGGAGTGGAGGAGTTTGATGAACGCTAAGTTGGAGTTTTTCATGATGGAAAATGATTTGATTGCAAAACAGATGAAGCTAGCTTTAGAAGCTTTAAAGTCTCAAGATTATTAGGATGGTTCTTGCATAGAAAGGAGAACCTATTTTTGGCGGTGGACTAGTTTTGATGGACCTTGAAAATATGTTTTGTTTTGTTTTGTTTCTTTGGGTTATAAATGATGGGTTAGATGGAGATGCAGACTGGTCTTTTTGATTCTTCAACATGCATGGTTTTCTTTTGTTAAGTTTCAAGGAACTTTGGTTTTTGAAGTCGGGCCCTGTTCTCTTTTCAGTTGATATCAATATAACAATAGTCTTTCAGCTTGCATTGCGTTTCTGGCAATCTATTATTTTTCTTAGAACGTGTTCTTTTTTTTTTTTCGATGTTTCAAGGGAGACATCAATTATATATATGAAGGAAATGAAACCCTTACGGTAATGACCATAATTTTGTTTTTGTTTTTTTTACCTTTATGAATTTTGACATTTTATTGTGAAACTCACCTTTAGGACTTGTGACTGAAGGAGTGAATTTGAGGAAGCCTAATTTCTTATTTGAGTCTTCCTCTATCTCTCCAGGACAGTTCGTTTTTTTTTGTTTTTTTATTTTTTTATTTGAACCCTATTTTATGGTTGCACTCTATATGCATCTTTGAATCTGTGTTTGGTTGCACTGTGCATGCATCTTTGAATCTGTTCTTTTGGGTTTTAGAGAATTGTGGTTGCAAACGAAGTACTCAGTTGCTGAAAAGTCTTCCTCTATGGGGATGACTTGTTAGGAAGCTAAGCAGCATGCAACATTGCGTTAAAAAGAAATCTCAAGAAGGTTAAGGCTGCCCCCTGTCCTTGCTTGGAAATTGTTTGTGCATTTGTATTAAATTTTGATGTGTATTTGAGGATGCCAGTCCAATTTCTGTTATAAGAGTTAGTGCCTTAGTGGTCAGTAAGAATAATTTGTTTTATCAAGGTTAAATGATAGTGATAAATGTAAAACAAAGGGTTTAAACCCAATTATGAAGGAAGGAAGGTGGTCTGAGAAATTGAGTAATTTAAATGGGTCGTATTTTGGGTGTGGTTGATTGCAGCGTTGTAAATTCTTTTTATAAGCATTTATTGGACTACAGCCGTTCAGGACTGCATCTGTGGAGGTCATCTCCGAGTGAAAGGATTGCTCTCTTTGCTCCATTTTAAGGTATCGTATGCTGTTGAGCAATTTATTAAAATCAAACTCGGTGAGTTTCTTGTGCATTGTAGCATATGAAGCTGACAAGATAGACATGCTTGGAACTGAATGACAGGTATAATGCAATTCCTAATAGGGGAACCACCCTAAGACTTTAGCAATCTTGGATTGCTCTAAAATAATTCTCTTTCACCACTGTTATGTAATAAGCTAAAAGCTATGTGTGTGAAATGGATTAGTATTTTCTCTAGTGAAGTGATGTGTCCTGGTTTAAGTGTAACAGATGACTGTTCAAAGACTCGTGAAAAGAAATGAGATAGTACTAAAACATCTATCGAGTACGCGATTTCCTATAAGGTGTAGATCAAGAATAAAGTTATGGCAAAGAACTTAATCAGCGCCCATGTATTAAGTTAAGGATGACCTTTGACACATCTAGATAGAATATCAAGGGTGTTAGAGGACATCTACTATAACTTATTGACTTTGATTATAGAAGAGAATTAGAAGTTCAAACATATTTAATAAATTGAGATATATTGCTGAGTGCGGGTCACAAGAAAACATACCACTTTGGAACATGCCCCATAAACTGTTCATCAATATTTAATAAATTGAGATATATTGCTGAGTGCGGATCACAAGAAAACATACCACTTTGGAACATGCCCCATAAACTGTTCATCAATATCCCGTGCCAGATCCCTGCCTCTCTTTGGTTGCTGGTGGATTTTCAGACCCCTCACTAAAGGTTCTCATCGCATACCTAACTGGGTAGCTATCATGTTAGCCACTGCTGTTGCTAATTCCGATTTGTGCCTCCACAGGTTTGGGAGATGTCAAAGCTATGACAGCAAGCTGTCAATTGTAAGTCCATCAAAGTATGGAATAGTTTCAGTGTGATGGTTTGTCATTTCTTTGATTCTCAACATGCTATTATGAGTGCAATGTAAATGATCTTTTAAGGCAGTATACTTATTGTATAAACTGTATTTTGATGGAATCAAATGCACACAATTAATGGAGTATTCTGTGGATTCTTTATACACTGATTACTGGATGAGAAATGTTTTCAATTATTGGTCAAGCAATATAGCAAGTACCAAGACATATAACGAGAAAACACCATAGATGTTATAAAGCATTAGGAATAACACCCACTCCTATCTCTTTTTATTCAGAATGTGAGTCGAGATGTGTTTGCTTGAGGTTTTCTGTGAAACATGACTTGTTCGCTTTGTGTTATAAACTTGCATAGTGCATGTGTTGGTATGTCCGCTTTTATTTTTTAAGTATAAATCATGAAACTGATTCCTCTTGAATTTTATTTTTGAGTCTTAGTAATTATTGGTGTGCTTGTTTTGTCTTGTCAAAATTCTATTTGTTAAGTATGACATCATTGCTTATCAATAAAGGATTATGGATTTAGGGTTTACTTCATGCATGCAGATTTAAAGGTCTGTCAGGGGTTAACCACTGATTTTGATGTATATGAGATGCCATGACTCTTTTTCTAAAGTATTTAGAGCGAGGTTAGATCTTTTTGTGGGTCGAATTCTTCAGCATGCCTAGGTTGCATCTTGCCGAAGCCTCCTGTGTTGAAGATCCAAATTTTAGTTTTTGTTTTGTCATATGAACTGAGATCTGTATTTCTGGAACAAGTACAGAGCTTCTTCTTGTCTCTTTTTGATGTTAGTGTGCGAACATATACTGTACTGGCATAAAGACATGAGCTTCATTGAAGATGATCATAGTGTGAACTTAAGATTTTGGCATGATTTGATTGCCTTAAGTTCTCATTTCTGTTACGAGCTTGGTATTTTTGAAGTTTAGTTTGGAAGCATCGTCCGAATTTGTTTGTTAGTTTGGATCAAGGCATGAAAATGTGCCCACATGTTTGATGTGCTTTTTAATGATCAACTTTAATGATATAAAACTGCTACTTCAGCTTTTGAAGAACGCATGACTCATTGTGACAAGGAACATAAGCTCAGATCATCATTGCTGCGGTAAGGTAATAAAATCATCAGCTTCGCTAGGCCAATTCTATCAATGTTTTCACTAGGTAACCTTAATAGTATTAGCCACTGTTTTTCTGATCTATTGACATTTTATTGTTGATTTTAATTATTAATTCATAAACCGTTTTTCTGATCCAGTGATCTTTGATTCTTAATTTTCATTATTAATTCATATCAGAATCGTTCTTTCCTTTCGAATCTCAACTGGCTTTCATGTTTTGCCCTTATTTTTGTAGATACCATCAAAAACGTTTTATATTGAATGGAATTTGTCAGTTGTTACTGCTTGTGTACCCTCATCAGATTCAATTCCGTAGAGTTCCTCCAGGTAATTCATGTTCTCAAGAGATGATCAAAACTTTGATGTATAATAAAAATGTCATCCTTCACAAAGCCGCAGGTGCCCTAATGCAATTCTCTCTCTCTTTTCAACAAGAGGATAGATTTGAAACGATAAAAAAGAGAGCTAAAATGAACATTAGACACGTTTTGATTTAGGGAAACCCTTGGACTTTCAATAATTCCTCCATTTCCAGAACCTGACGCTTTGGACATTGAGAATCAGGTCCAACATTCTCCTGCTTTTCAATCTCTTCAGTCTTCATTATTGTTTCCTCAAGAATCTGTGCGTCGTCCTCTTTGTTCAGAGCAATTTCTCCACAGGGATTAGATATCAAGCTTTGTTCCGCAAAAGCCGCCTCCTCGCACACAAAGCAACTAATTAGAAGTATAAATACTTTTCATACGGTACTCTAAAAATGAAAACCCCACCCTTTTATATTTGAGAGTTTTGGCCCAAGACTAAGAAATGGAGGATGGAATTTTACTTTCAAGTGATGAGTAAATTATGCTTAGAAATGTTTCTTTTATTTTGAATATATATCAGGGAGTCACTTCACAAGTGCATAAACCATATAGGTGATTTATACATTCTCCATCTGGAATATTTGAAGTAAAAATAATTGTATTATTTTTTATAATGTGGTCTTGATGTTTTTTATTTTTTTATTGTTTTTGTTGAGGATATTATTCTTTTCAATTTAACTCTCAAATCAAAAATTTGTTACAGTCCATTAATTTATTTTTTATTTTAATTTTAACCCTTATTCTTTTAATTTCTATTTTTATTTTGAATGCTTTTATGTTGTTTATTTTTTTTTTCTTTTAGCATTTTATTTCTTGAGGATTAGGCTTCATGATTTTTGCATGCAAGGTACTCCCAGTCTGATGACCCGAGTCACGAGTTTGAAAAGTTAATGGGGGTTGACTTTCTTTTTTTTTGCTTATTTTCTTTTCCATATTAGTCATTAGACTTTTTTTTTTTAAAAAAAAAATTTGGCTTTGTGGTTTTATTCAATTTCTTTTATATC
>Ga0307517_10008389_pt1 | contig 14829 bp, 8 predicted proteins | sample 23_EM_MG_FD_194515 | JGI IMG/M metagenome (GOLD analysis project Ga0307517, IMG submission 194515) | Populus trichocarpa ectomycorrhiza microbial communities from riparian zone in the Pacific Northwest, United States - 23_EM | ecosystem: Host-associated > Plants > Roots > Unclassified | place... | reverse complement strand
AAAAATTAACCTGGGGGAATATCCTAAACATGAGTTAAGCTCTCAAATTCACAATCCGTTAAATCCTAGATATAGAGTAAATCAAGAAGCTTAATTTAATGTTGAAAGGATAAAATAAAAAAAAAACAATTTTAAAAACTTGCCAAGGTTAAAAAATAACAATTAAAACAATGAAGGTAAAATCTGATATGTAAATATAATGAAGACGGATAAGATTATAAAAAAAATCAATTCTAAAAACTAAACTAAATAAAATAAATAACAATCAAAATAATAAGGATTGAATCTAAAATGCAAAAAAAATAAAAAATGATGGAGGATAAAATAAAATAAAACTCAATTCTATAAATTAATTCAAATAAAAAAACCAATTAAAAGAACAAAAACCAAATCTCAAGGAAAAAAAATTAAAGGGTTGCCGGGAAGGCACAAAAACAAAGTAAGAAAAAAAAAGCTAGCTGCTATCATATCACTCAAAATTAAGCCATACATGCCTCTTAGAAAGGTAGCCTCCGCTGTTGCGAATAGAAAAACACTAAAAAAACTGTTTTTTCACAGTTGTGAGCCACCATATACCCTATCTAGAGATGGTGGGGTGACTCACTTGCTAGTGTGTTCTGCGAACACGCTAATAACTTTTTTTATTAGTTAAATTCCTAAATCATCCCTGTCTTTTATGACCACGTGATTATTAAAAAAAAAAATGTTAAATCATGAATGTTCCCTTTAAGCCAAGCCTAAGATTTTAATTTCAAAAAACCTCCTAGACGATAGTTTTTTTTTTCTAGGTGTGACCTAGTAGTTACACTATGTAAAAATTGAGACACCAAGAAATCTTAAATAACAAATGAATCTAGATAAAAAATTATTTTTCCCTATCTTGAATGATTTTTTTTATGGATAAAATCACCAATTTACTGTTACAATCCAAGTGAATTAAAGTATACCTATCATAGTATTAAGACTCAGCCCGGTTCAAGGCTCGAGTTCCGGGTTTTGACCGGGTCATCGGGTCGGCCGAATCAATTCTTTTTTTTAAAAAAATCAAAGCGCCGTCGTTTTAGTAAAAAAAATAAAAAAATAATAAAAGTCAATGGATTTGCAACCGGGTCTTGACCGGGTCGCCGGGTCAACCCGCCTGGTCAGCTGGGTCACGCCGGATTTGTTCTTCCTTTATTTTTTCTTCAACCTAGCCCAGTTCCAGCCCCAGATCGGCCGGTTTTCAGGTCGACCTGTTAGACTGGGCCGGGTTTCAAAACTATGATACCTAACCTAGTTTTTCCACACCATGTAGATTTGTTAATACTAGTGTGATGTAGGTTTTTTGTTTTTATAATTAAAATAGATACACTTTATATTCGATAATCGAGAAAAAGATAAGGTGTTTCTTAATAGTGCAGCACTCCAGCTGTCCTCCAACCCTCTACTGTCTCATTGGTCCCAACCCTAAAGAATAGACGAAAAAGGAAAGTCGGTTCTAAATTAAAGTGACTCCTGAAATTACCAATACAACCTCAAAAGTGCACTCCCTTTGCCTATCTGGCATCCAACAACCCGCTTTTCAATCCAGTAAAAGAAGAGCCTTTTCCACTTCCCAATCTACCACGACTAGTCCACCTCCACTGCTTACGTGCCTGATCTTCATTGGACACATTATACATCTGTCGAGTAGATTGAGCGAGTATCCATCTGATTCCTTGAGCTAGAAAGTGAGAAAGTGACACGTAGAGTGTAGATATTTAGAGAATCAAAAATATCTGGCTAAGTCGTCCACGCTGGCACCTATGCAAGATCCATCCATCTGAATTATGTATAAGATATTAGTCAATTTTACATTTTATTAACATAGTCCATATACTTTTATGTTTTTCAAAAGCCACCCAAACTCTTGGGTTATTAAGAATGCAGTCCTTCCGTCCCTAATATTATAATTTCACATTGTTAAATTAACATTTATTTTTTTAGCCTGGATTTTATGTTTTTACGAAACTTGTCTTCCATTTAGAGACAAAATAACGGTGTTAGAGATGGAGGGATCACATCCCTAACAAGCCCAGAATAGAGGGATAGATTTAAAAAAAATAGAAGTATAAGGATTGCTTTAAAACATATTAAAAGTAGAGGGGTGAAATAAAACCACGATTAACTCATGAGATATTTGCACTTTTTCTCTCCCAAGAAGACACCCTCAAAAACTAATTTTCCTTTCCTTTCCTTCGAACCAAACAAACCCAACCCCTTCCCGTAATCATCTCCAATTTCTTCTCTGAATCCGATCCAATTCCTTTTTCGATTTCTAAAAAAATAAAAATAAAAATAAAAATCCAAAAATTCTCCAATTTCAATATTTTTTTTTCCAACTACCATGGGAGAAGAAGTGAAAATGAGTGAATACGAAATCAACGATGAAGATAACATCAACAGGGACGATGAAAGAATTGATGTGTGGGAGATGGGATTACCTACACCTTATGATCTCACTCCTTTATCACAACTGTTGATCCCACCTGAACTTGCTTCCGCCTTCAACATCTCCCCTGAGCCTCACCGTACTCCGCTCGATGTCAACCGAGCTTCCCAGAACACTCTCTCCAATCTCCACGGTCATTTAAACGCCCTATCGTCTAACAATTTCAAGTCCTTCAACGAAACGACAGGTCAAACGCACGACCCTATGGTAGTCGAGTTAGAGGAGGAGGAGGAGGAGGAGGAGGAGGATGTGACCGAGGCGATGGATCGGGACGGGTCCGGATCCGAAGCAAGGAAGTTGAGGAGGATTGATTCTGAAGAGGCGGATTCAGCCTTGAGGACTGAGAACTGGGTGGATGACCCGTCATCTGCTGCGGCGAGGACTTTGAAACGGCCACGGCTGGTGTGGACCCCGCAGTTGCATAAGAGATTTGTTGATGTGGTGGGCCACTTAGGGATGAAAAACGCGGTCCCGAAAACAATTATGCAGTGGATGAATGTCGAGGGTTTGACTCGCGAAAATGTAGCTAGTCATTTGCAAAAGTACCGGCTTTATTTGAAGAGGAAACAGGGGTTGTCGAGTGAAGGACCCTCTGCTTCTGATCAGTTGTTTGCGTCCACTCCAGTGCCGCAGAGTTTGCACGAGAGCGGCGGCGGAAGCTGTGGGGGTGGGAATTTCGGAATGCCAATTCCAATGCCTTATCATCATCCCGCCACCACGGCTGGTGGGATGATGCCAATGCCGGTTTATGGACATATGGGGATCCAAATGGTGAATGATCATGTTCATAATAATAATAATAGCAATAATTATCAGCATCAGCAAGTTAGTATGAATAGTCATCAAAATGGGTATAATGGAAATGTTGCTTTGCTAATGGGGAATAAGCATGTTCATAATAGTAGTAATAAGCATCAGCATCAGCAAGTTAGTACGAATAGTCATCAAAATGGGTATAATGGAAATGTTGCTTATGGACATATGTTTCAGCAGAGGGATTGGAATGGGACTAATTATGGTCCATACTCGCATCATCCTCATCATGCAGTATCTAATGATAATATGTGATGTTGGGAGGAGATATTTTTTTTGGAATTCTATAGGAGAAGAGGTCAGTGCTGCTTTCAGTTGGATTTGTTGGATATAAATTAGTTGTCAATTTCTGTTATTATCTGTCTGAAAGTGTATTCATGAATTAGAAATGAAGCTCTGTAGCTTTAAATTAAAGTATGACTTGGGAAAAATTCTAATTTTGAATTAGCCCTTGTTAGTATTTGATTTTGATGAGTGTGCATATATAGAATCGGCGGAGCTTGCTTTTCATTGCTTAAAGTCACTTGTAGAACAGGTGCCTTCCACTGCAAATGCATTGCACCAGGGACCAGTGCTTTAAACTGGTTCTTCGTCAATTGCAATATTTCTTCAAGGTCACAATTGATGCTATTCCTAGGTTTGAGATACTCCTTGCAAATGTATTCCTCAACATGCCTTTGTGTTTTACTTGTTTGCTTTACAATTGATTTTATGAACACCAATTTATCAAATGTATCAATTGTCTGTATCAATGGCAATTAACATGTACCATTCACCTGAAGCCTTAAAACATTTGATGGATGTATTTGAGCACTCATTTTCCTCCAAACAGACATCTAGAAGACCAAGTTAACTATACACTCATCTTCTTCCAAATCCTCAATCCCAAGCTAGTTGGGGTCAGCTATATATTTATTTTCACATTTTATTGGAGCCTCTAATTTTTTTGGTAGAAAACAACTAAGTTCAATTTATGAGCTTTTTAGCTTGCACTTTTGTCTGCGTGCAACGAGAATTTGTGTTTAAATTCTGTTGTGAAAACTGAAGAGGGTAAAAAATATGTACACTGTTACAGGTTCTAATTGACAGGGAAGGAATCCCCCTCTCCTTTAACTCCTAAATGTGCACACAAACAATCACCTAGAATATCTAGAAATCTCAAATTTTAAGATACCATCACATCAGGTAGGGAGATGGACATACAATGTCATCCTCTATCAAGCCTGCACAAATACTTCAAGATGATAATACCACAACATTATGCTTACACTCTGTGCACTTGCAAACTGTTGGCTGATAATAATTGTTGTAATTGGGGGAGTGAAGGAGTCGTATATTTAGGGTTAATGTGCATGGCAGCATCGCTTTTAACCTGAAAAATTAAACCTGTTCTTGAATACTTAATACTTGCATGGCCATGATCTGTAAAGAGTTTGAATGCGAAACAAAAAAATACAACTTAACTAGATGAAAGCTTGTAGATATCTGTCAATTTGAATACAACTTAACTAGATGAAAGCTTGTAGATATCTGTCAATTTGCACCCTTGAACTGAAGTAGGCTCTTCTATATATACCGGAAGGTGCATGCTGTTGCATCTGTCATCTTCCCACTTTTATCTCGAACTTTTTTGGTTTGCCTGTATGTATTTTATATGATGTTCTGTATTGATCTGTATGTAAGGTACTTTTGGGTTGACAATTTTTTCTTTCTCGTTTTTCATTTTCATGATGTTATTATGTGATAGTTTATGTGCAGAATGATTTAGTGCGCTTAGAAGTTTGCTTTTCTTTCTCTATGACACAAGTCAGGTACTAAACTTTTTCCAGCAAAAAAATTGGTATTTTAATTTCCAAGTTTTGATCAGTACTTGTGCTAGAGTGGTCTTTATTCATTTTCTTTTATTTTTCTTGTATTGAGAATGAATTCTAGAGCCTAATTTGCTGACTAGTGTGATCTCTTTTGAGATGGTTTTGATGCCCTTTGATTTTTAGACTTGTAGTGATGTCGAACTTACAGGTTTGCAGTCCACCTATGTTTCGATAAGGTCCCCTTTATTTGTTCTAAGATTTACATCCCTGGTAGTTGCACACTTTCTGTTATGGTGCTTTTAGCTGATTGGCTAGAGAGGTGTTGCAATTAACATTATTTCTTTTTCCATAGATTCTGGAGATTGAGTAACCTGGCATAACTGTTGGAAGTTGCAGAAATTTAAGCACTTCACAAAATTTAGAGGGTTTGCAGGAAGAATTGTGTGGAGACATATCCGAGGCATATTTCCAGAGATTGTTACTGTTCTGCAGGGGTCAGGAAAACTTGCAATCCTTTTTTGAATATATATCTCATTGTACTTACCTGATGGTAGCAGGAACCTCAAGATATTACTTATCATTGCTTCCATGATGATAAGTAATAGCTCACATTCTTTACTTGTTCTTCAATTGATATATGCTGAATAAAGTGTGTATTATTGGATGTGGCAAACAGTTTTCCAGGGCAACATAGCAAATCTATAAAGGAACACTAAGCAAATTCAACCTAACATGTGATAATGTTTCAAAATCCAATACACTCGTGTTTGGACAATGAATAATTATATGTTCATATCAAAATTTTATTTTTCAAAGCTTATGTGGTTGATGATTGGTGATAGAAGACTTAATACCTGTAAAACAGTCTCTTATAATAGGGTTTGAGGACTTTCAGATAATGAAGTTAGTAACTTTTAAGAAAAAGATTGCAATGAGCGAATGAACTTTAAATTTTAAGAACAAGAGTGGTTGTTCTTGTTTTGGTATGATAAATGCTCTAGGATTTTAAAGTATTACTGTCTAGAAAATAAAAATTATGAACCTTTTATCTGGGTGGTTCAGGAGGTATTTATAACCCTTAAACCTTGTCGTTTTATTGGAGTGGAGGGACTGAAGAGTCATTTTTTTTTCTTATAGCATTAATGAGGGATGCACATTCCTTACACAATATTAATAAGGGATAAATATCTCTTACACTATTAATGAGATGAAAATATGGTAGGCTATTGAGAGATTTTTTTATACACTTAAAGTGTAGGGAGATGAATATCCTTGATATTAACATTTCATGTTAAAAGTCATAAGAATAAACAAACTGAGCTCTATGGTCGGACATGAGAGTTATGATGATCTCAAGACCTTTAGCTTTTTGTGCTTAGCACACTGTCATGCCCACAATTAATTGGTATGGTAATGAGCCAAATCCATGCCCAATTAGGCTTAGCATATAGCAAAGCCCAAGGTCGACGAGTTTACATGCCCATGCACAAATGGGCTTGGCATGCGACCAAGCCTAAAGGCGACAAGTCTAGATACCTACGCCCAAATAGGCTTGGCATGTAGCCAAGCCTAAGGGTAATAAGTCTGGCAGTTCACCAGACCCATGCTTAATAGAGCTTGACGTACAACCAAACCTAAAGGTACTAGGTCTGGCACTCATTAGATCCATACACATTTGGGAATGATATGGTGCCAAGCCTATAAATGGTAGGTCTGACAACTCGCTTAATTCATGTCCACATGGGTTCGATAAATAACTGAGTCTAAAGGTGTTGGGCTTGGTAACTTGTGAGACTTATGGCCATTTTGGCTCAGTAAATAGCTGAACCCAATGATGTTTAGGTTTGACAGCTCGCCACACCCATGTCCGCTTAAGCTCACCACGTAGCTGAACCTAAAAACATTGAGTTTGACAGCTCATTAGACCCATGTCCGCTTGGGCTCAGCACGTGGTTGAACTGAAGAATGTTGGGTCTGATAGCTCGCTAGACCCATGTCTGTTTGGGCTTAACACGTAGCTAAACCCAAAGATATTGGGTTTGGTAGCTCGCTAAACTCTTGTCCGTTTGGGCTGAGCACGTAACTGAACCCAAAGATGTTGGGTCTGACAGCTCAATAGACTCGCATCTGCTCGAGCTCAGCTACGTGTGAAGCCCCAACAGACATGGGTTTGGAAAGCTGACATACCCAACATCATTAAGGTTAACATGTGGCTGAACTTATAGATGTTGGGTCTGGCAGCTCGTCAGACTCATGTTAGCTCGGGCTCGGCAAGTGGTTGAACCTAAGAATGTTGAGTCTAACATCTCATTAGACCTATGCCCGCTTAGGCTTAGCAAATGGCTGAACTCAGGATTGGGTCTGGCAGCTTGTTAGATCCATGTCTGCTTGGGCTCATTACATGATTGAACCCAATATGCTGGGTCTAGCAGCTCGCAAGATCCATGTCTGCTTAGGCTCAGCAGGTGGCTGAATCCAGGTTGTTGAGTCTAGTAACTCACCAAACCTATGTCCGTTGGGGCTCAACCTGTGGCTAAACCTAGGATATTAGGTCTGACAACTCGTCAGACCCATATTTGCCCGGGCTCAACACTTAGTTGAACCTAAAGATGTTAAGTCTGACAACTTATTAGACCTATGTCTACTTAGGTTCAATATTTAGTTGAACCCAAGGACGTTGGGTCTGGCAACTTGCTAGACCCATGCTTGTTTAGGCTCAACACTTAACTACATCCAAGGATGTTGGGTCTGACAACTCGCTAGACCTATAACCACTTGAGCTTGGCTCATAGTAAAAAATATGGGGCCTGGAAGTGACATTGACCCATGTCTTTCAGGCCTGACATTTTGCAAAGCTTAGGGATATTGGATATGGATGCAAGCTTTACTCATTTATCATTGGGTTATCACCTTGCCTTTGTATCTTCTAAATAAGGACTTAAGCTTAACATAATTTTTCAAAATATATTGAATCGGTAGCCTCCTAACTCTTTGTGTATTGAAAACATAAAGATTTGAAAGGTTTTTAGCTTTTAATGATAAACTTTTTACCTTTTCCATGTGATAAGGATTCTTGTGGCTATGTGACTTTTCTTAATTGAAAAGGAGTCTATTGGGAAGAGAAACGATGACGTGCTTTTAATATAGTAATTGGTTAGGTTTTTGAAGATATCCGGTGACATCAAGGATTATTCATTCAACGACGAGGATGAAATGTTATTTCTTTTATAACCCTGGTCACTCTCACCTCCATTCTTTTCTTTTATCTCCACTCTTGTAACTTCTTTGTAAAAACAAATTGTTAAAGAAGCTTTGAATGAAATTTGTTTTTATTTACAAAAAGAAACTCTATTGTTTTAGGTATTCCTCACATTAAACTTTGTTATTCTTCATTCTAGTTATTTAGTCAGAAAAAATGGATTCTATAAGAGTTAGGTCCAATCTTAAGAGTAGAGATGTTATTTCTTCCAGCGGTGAATTTAGCTTCCATCTAGAAACTGAAGGAAGTAGTAGAGGATAAGGGCTCATTAGACTAGACCCTAAGACTAGAGGGGATGAAACTTTAACATTCATCTCTGGAAGAGGGAAGGTAATTCCTAACCCTAGAAAAGTCCCTCCTCTATTGCCTTTAAAGAATCCTAGAAGAAAGAGAGACTGTCTCAAACCCTTGAAGACACTGAGCCTAACACCTTAACAATAAAGCATGTGACCTATGTAAATGGTCAGCATCTAGGAGAACATGTGGCTAAATTGCCTTCAAAGACTAAAAGGATTAGCCAAACGACTATGACCATCTCTTAAGAGCGTTGTGAGATAATTGTCGCCTTCTGTATGTATGAGTTAGGGTATTCTCTCTTTAAGGGTTCATAAGGGAAGTCTTTTGTTATTACAGGTTGGATCTAGGCTAGTTACATTCTAATGGATGAATTATCATATCTGCTTTTGAAAAGTTTCTTAGGCTCGTTAGACTCGAGCCTACTATAAATATCTTCAAGATTTGTTACAATTTGATTGGTGGTGCTGATGGTGGTAACGACATACGCTGGTTTTAATTGGTATAATTTGATTGGTGCCACTACTTTTGTGGAGTTGGAGGCCAGAGCTAGTGGGGGAAGGCATTCTCTCTTGGTTAGGGGTCAAACAAAGTTTATCCCTTCTAAAGTGATTGCGAGTACTATTGCCCGTTTCAAGAGAAGGAGGGTCTTACCCCCGTGGAGTTTACTGTTGTAGCCTTAGCCTTTCATATTACCTCATTGCTAATGCCCTCACCATCGCTTTCAACCGCAGAGACCTTTTTGGCTGCTAGGATTTCTGCCCATGGGGCTTTACTAGAAGTTGGACAGCTTGGGCTTGAGATGTTTTTGTTGACCTTGTCCTCAATCGAGCCCTTTCTTACCTTGAATGGGGATGAAAAGTATGGCATGAAGTTTATTCTTGATGAGAAGTCCAACTTTAAGGTTGAAGACTTAGAGGTGTTGAAGAGCTTGAAGAGGCTTTTAACCATTCCTTCAGACGTTCAAGTGATGTTTGATGAGAGCTATAACCATTATTTCACCTTTACTGGATAAATTACTCTCTACATAAGAACCAACTATTGTCTGCTGTACTTATTTTATTTTTAATAATCATCTTTTTATCTTTGGTAGACTTTTATGACATGTGCCCACTCTAAAAGACATTGGATGGTTGAAAGGTGCCAAATGAGAGAGGCCATTACCAAGCATAAGGCAAACCAGACTACTTTTCAAAGGCTGAGGGTTGAGAAAGCTGCAACGGAGGTTGAGCCGCGAGAGCTTAAGATAATAGCGCTAAAGAAAGACATGAGGGTTAGGTCCTTCAATTGAACTCCACTGAAAGGGAGCTTTGCCTGGCTCGTGATGAAATGGCCTCCTTAAAATAGAGGATGATTGAGATAAGGGCATCATAGGAGACTTTGAAGGCCTAGCTCCTTATAGCTAAAGAAAAAGTCCATAACTCTCGTAAGCGGATGAAGGCTTTGAGGAGTTCTAGGAGATATTTGAAGGGTCTCCAGCGCTGAAGGAGATGGTTGGAGACAAGATTTTCCTTGCCATGTCTATCCTATATTTCTTTAACATGTAAAGGGGAATTCAAGTGGAGAATGTGTCAGTCCGAAACTGCACTCGAGAGTAGGAGATCTGAGATCAACCCCTGACGAATTGATAAGAGGCCTCTAGACATCACCTAGAGAAAACAAAAATGTATTTTTGTCATTTTGAATAAGTCATACATATATTAAAAACTTATATTCTTATTCTCATTGACTATGATACTTTTTCAAATAATCAGAGTGTCAAGCGTGAAAGAGACTCTTTCATATCTTGTAAATAGAAGGTGTTTGGCTTTACCACCCTTGTAAATTTGAATGTACCATCCCATTTTGAGGCCAACTTGCTCTTACTTTCTCTATTATTCGTAACTTCTAATTTCCTCAACACCAAATCCCCAAACATGAATATTTTATTCTTGACTCTAATATTATGGTACTGAGCTATTTTACGTCGATAAACTTCATTTTTGATCATCGCAGTCAAATGAGATTCTTCTAAGAAATCTAGATTAACCCTAAGGCCTTGTTAATTGCTAGCTAAGGTATAATGGATGACTCAATGACCTAGGCACCAATCTTAGTTGGGATTATGGTCTCAATTTCAGAGGTTAGGAGAAATGAAGTTTTTCTAGTAGACGTCCTCTAGGTAGTATAAAATCTCATTTAGCAGTTCTACCCACTTTAATCTAGCTTATGTTATCTTCTTTTTAAGCCCATTGAGAAGGACCTTGTTGGTGAGTTCAACTTGACCATTTGTCTGGGGGTGAGAAATTGAGGATAATTGATGTTCAATGTGAAGCCTTTGACATTGCTCTTTCATCTTGTAACTATCAAACGGTGTCCTATTATTAGTGATCAAGATTTTGGTAATTCCAAATCTATAAATGATGTTCTTCCACAAGAAAAAGATGACATTATTAGTGGTGATATTTGCCAAGGTTGGCATTTCATGAAAATTCATTTTTTTTTCTTAATTTTTTTTTTTATGTTTTTGGATCGTTTTGATGTCAAAAATAATTTTTTTAAAATAAAAGATACCATTTTGATGCATTTCCAAACGAAAAGCACTTTGAAAAGCAACTACTATCACACTCCCAAATACCCCCAAAGTAGTCTACGACTACCAAAATGAACTGTCTATTCCATGTGGCCTTTGAAAAAGGACCCGATATGTCCATCCACCACGGGGCAAAAAGTCACGAGGAAGATATTGTTGTCAACTATGTAGAGGGTTGTTCAGAGACTAATGTAAACTTATGACATTGATCACATCTTTTCAGCAAGTTATCAGCATCACCTAGGATGACTAACCAGTAAAATCCTGCATTGGTGACCCGAGCAACAAGAGTTCTAGAACAGGTGTGAAAACCATAAATTTCTCTATGGATTTACCTTAAAACATAAGTGCTTTCTCTAAGGGACAAGCAGTTTAACAAAAGAGCCAGAGCAAATCGTCTATATAAGAATGCTTCAACCAAACAATACCTTGTTGATCGTCTAATTAAACAAATGATCTCATTTCTGTCCAGGAGAAACTCCTAGTTAGCAGATAATCTTTGAAGGGAGTTCTCCAATTGTTCTCTGTGTTAATTGGGTTGGCCACTAAGCCTTCCTCTATGCTTAGTTTTTCTAAAATTTTAATTCATACATCCAGATAGAGTTCAATTGAATTGGAGCTTGCTAGTTTGGACAATATATCTGCCTTGCCATTCTTATTTCTTGGAATTCTACAATTGAAATTTATTAGCCTTTGTATTTTTGCGAGAACGACCTTTAGAGGGACTAGAAAATCATCAGGGTTGATAACTCTGTGTCATTTTTCCCAGCATTCTCTGAATAATGTAATTGTCTCCTGGTTAAAGAGACAACTTGTGGTTGAGAAACTAAGATTAAGGGTGTTATCTCATGTGTCAAGACTCGCTAGGCTTGATTTTTCCCTTGAGTGGCCATCCCTACCTCCGTAAAGAGCCAAACCTAATTAAAGAATTGTTGAAGCTCTGATGGAGCAGATATGACAACAATTATAGGGAGGTATATGACATGTCCCATCCCAGATGTGTCTTGATTGTCTGCCATGAAGTGACTTAGAAAGGTTAATAACCAAACTCATAAAAGAGTTGATGACTCTTTGATCAAGTCTCCTACATACAGTGCCAAATGATAATGTTCTAAAATCCAGTATGCTTAGGAATGATGGTTTTTGGTGTTTGGACAATGGGTAATCATATGTTTATGTCAATATTCCATTCTACAGAGCTTATAAGGTGGGTGATTGGTGGTAGAAGGCCTAATACCTGCAAAACAATATTTTTTTTATGGGGTTTAGGGACTCTCAAATGATAAAGTCAGTAACTTTTAAGAAATAGATTGCAATAAATGGGAGAATGAACTTTAAATTTCAAGAACAAGAGTATGTATTCTTGTTTTGGTATGATAAATACTCTAGGATTTAAAGGTATTAGTGTTTAGAGAATAGAAATTGTGAACCTTTTCTTGGGTGGTTCAAGTGGGTATTGATAACCCATGAACCTTGTTATTTTACTGGAGTGGAGGGGATGAAGAGTCATTTCCTCCTTATAGCATTAACGAGGGATAAATATCTCTTATACAACATTAATGAGATGAAAATATGGTTGGCCGTTGAGAGATTTTTTTTATACACCTAGAAGTGTACGGAGATGAATATCCATAACATTAGCATTTCATGTGAAAAGTTATAAGCATAAACAAACAGAGCCTTATGGCCAAACATGGAGACTATAATGATCTCTAGACCTTTAGCCTTTCGCTCTTGACACACTATCAAACCCAAGGTTAATGGGTATGGAAGCGAGCCAAATTCATTTCCAATTGGGCTTGGTATACAATTAAGTCCAAGGTTAACAGGTCGAGAGGGTAGCCAAACTCATGCTCAAACGGGCTTGGCGCATAGCCAATCTAAGAGCGATATGTCTGGTAGTTTGCTAGATCCATGCACATTTGGGCTTGGTGCACATCCAAGTCCGAAAGCGCTAGGTCTAGCACCTCACCATGCTTGCATTTGAATACCTCTTTTACTTCTCTATCTTTACTTCTAATCCTTCATTCATTTCTAGTTGTCTTGAAACTTCATCAACTATCTTAATTAGCTTCGTTTACTTGTATTTATCCTAAAAGTTGATCTTTCATTTGAATTATTTATAAATCTTGTTGGAAATATTCGTCATGGAAGATTCTAGAGTTAGTTTGATGTTCTGTTATCGCACATCTTGCATCTTTTATATATATATAAAGAGTGACATGTTTAAATTGAAGTTTACTGTGATGAGGGCAATAATAGATTTGATTTTCCTGTCGTGAAGTTGAGTTGTAGGAATTAAATACCTAGCTTGAAATAAAGGCACTACGTATTAGGTGGGATTATCAACTTAGAGGCCTGTCAGAAATATTTGAATAGGCTTGATTTAATGATGGTTGCTGCATGCACGAAGTTAAATGTATGAAAATATATAGTAATCATTGATCTAATATGCATATTTAAGCCGTGGGAATTTTCATAATATGCATGAAATACCGCTGCTCAAGGATTTTACAGGGTTGAACTTCCTACTTTGACAGAAGAAACCACTTGTCTGATGTGGATGATTGATATACAATGGCATCAAAATGACAGTGCAGGATCACCCATCTCTTTTGATTCTGAAGACTTTTTTAAGTCGTGGGGGATGGCTCTACTATGTAATTGCTCAATTGCTGATTTCTATTGAGATGTTTTATGTAATTCTATTTTAATGAAAGGCCGGGCATTCTGAAAGTTATCTGTCACTGGTTTCCTTTTCTTTTTCATGATAATGCTAAGTGCAATATAGTTCTTCTAGGTTTTTCTTTTGGAATGTTGATTTGGCATTGCAGCTGCTGAGAGTGCTAAAATAAATCTCATCTAAGTGAGATGTAATTTAATTATAGCAAGGCTCCTCTCGTCTTCCTTTTGCACCACTAAGAACTATGCATGCCTAACGAACAGACAGTGTTCTACGAGTTTGTTTGGCAACGTGGTTGGGCGTGTTTTTATCAGTATTTAAATTTTTTTCAAATTAATTTTATTTTTAATATATTTAGATGTTTGCTGATGTTAAAAATATTTTTTTTAAAAAATAAAAAATATTATTTTGATATATTTCTAAACAAAAATAATTTTAAAAATAACTATCATTATATATAATATTAAACATTAAATATATCAGACTGTGCTTCACCAATCTTTTTCGGTGTCAATCAAAAGTCAAAATAATCATTAGCAAGAACTGGATTGTCAAATTTTTGTTCTAAATGTTGGCAGTTCGCAATGACATGGGATGATGAAAAGGGAGGGTGCTTTTAACCAGAAATTCTAATTTTTTGCCTGAACAAAATATTAAAATCTAGGTGTTTCCACTTGGTGGTTTCTATTTCAAACCCAAATGAAAGAAAGGGAAGAAAAGCTGCTTCCATGCAATAGTACTTACGTGGATTGTGTTTATAGATTGGCAACGCAATTCTTAAGACGGAATGGTTGAAATATATCAAAAAACATACATGAAACATATAACTTCAATTATCTTTGGTGTCAATTAATAAAAGAATGTGTGATTCTTAACCAAGAATTTGGGAATTTTTATTTTTTGGGGGATGAAAATGATGTGTTTGAT
>Ga0307517_10008388_pt1 | contig 14829 bp, 10 predicted proteins | sample 23_EM_MG_FD_194515 | JGI IMG/M metagenome (GOLD analysis project Ga0307517, IMG submission 194515) | Populus trichocarpa ectomycorrhiza microbial communities from riparian zone in the Pacific Northwest, United States - 23_EM | ecosystem: Host-associated > Plants > Roots > Unclassified | place... | reverse complement strand
GGCTGAGGTCCGGGAAGTCTTGGTTGCTGAGCCTGAGGGCACTCCTCGCCTGAGCGAGCTGCCTCATCATGAACTCAATGGGATGGTCGGTAGAGGGGGTTCCTGAACGCGACGGGAGGGGGGAGTTGAGGGCTGAGAGCCTACCGAAGGCTGCGTTCCCTGGGGGGAGGTTGTGGGGATTCGCCATAGCGACGAAAGGGCGAGGAAAAGTGGGCGAGGGGTTTGGTCCGGACGCAAAGCGGGGTAGAGTTGAGTTTGTATGTAAAATGTAGGGGGGGGGAAAGAGTTTGCGAGAAGCGTGTCCTATCTCTTGGTCGGAACCAAGCGTCTTATATAGGCATCTTCTCACAACCCTATCCCTGGTGACTCATCACCTCGCGCTACATAAACCTCTATGACTAGTAGTGAGTCATAGCGCGAAATCCATCGATGACTCATAGGAGTCATCGCACAACATTCCGTTAACCAATCAAAACTCATAAACCAAGTCATGTGCTCAAACGAGTCACATGCGTGAAACCCATGACTCATAATGTGAGTCATGTGCGAAAGTCATTACATCATATGACGTCACAATCGTGAGTCATGACACATTCAACCAATCATAATATAACAATGACTCGCAAGTGCGTAGTCATGTGAGAACTATGAGTCAAGTTACGTCATAGTGTAAAATCCAACATACCTTATGACTCATAAGTATGAGTCATGTGAAATCTGCCTTGCTTAGTCACTATTTGTGACATTAGCTCCCGTCTCCCCCTAGCATCGGTCCCACGATGCTATACTCCCAGATCTAACAACCTTTGCCCAGCTCTTCTGAGCTCCTTTCAGAGGCTGTGGTTCCTGTGTTCGAGCTCCTCGTCTGCTCGCTTTTTGGCATCCATCTCGTTCCTCAACCTTGCTATGCTGAAACCAGATCCCGCGACCGTTCTGCGAAGTCCTTGGAGTTCTTCGCGCATTCGTCCTATCGTGGTCTGGTAGTTGGCTAGCTCCCGTCTGGTTTTTTCGTCCTTCTCCAGTGTTTGTTGTTTTTCGTCTAACAGTTCCTGGATTTGCCTTTGTAGGGCTCCAACGTCTGGTTGAGTTTTTTCGCTCCCCTCCCTCTCCTGCCGTGTCCTCACGGCACCGAATTTGCTTCGTTGTTCCAGCTCGGGGTGTCTTTGATGCCATTTTGAGAGGGGTTTCCTCTCGCCGTTTTCCTGAGGGTAATACCCCGCTTTGATCTTCTCTTGCACATGTACGAAGCATTTGTCGTCGTAGCATTTGTACCATGTCACGCTCTGCCCATGGAGTTTCCTCTGCTGTTTTTTGTTCCGGTGCGATACCAGTACTGATGGCACAGACCGAGATCGGTCTTGGGGAAACCATCCCGAGGCTTCCTTGTCCCTGAAGTGCACCTGGCACCCATCGTCGTAGCATGCTGTCCATGACAGCACATCGTGCTCCCTCCGAGCCCGTTCCTTCTTTTCTGCTTCTTCCCACTCCTGTGGGGCTCGGTATGGGGGGCTCGTGGGTAGTCCCACGGCAGTTTCCCACCATTCTTGGGCGGTCTTCGGTGTCGGGGGTCTTGGTGTCGTCATTCATTGAGGTTGTGGTGGTGGTGCGAGTTGCGGTGGTGGTGTTATGGAGACCCAAGTCTCCCCGCTTTCTTGTTCCTCGATCTTGTTCGCGAGAGGGCTTCCTGGGGTACTTTTGGTAAAATTGTTGTTTTGCGATGCCTGCATTTTCGACATCTTCGTAGGGGTACCAGACTTTGTCGTGTTCAGGAGGATAACCGGTTCACTTGGCCCGGTATTGTAGTTTCCCGTAGTGTAGTCGAGAATCGATAATTTGTTCGAGTTCGTACTCAGGTTCTCCTTCGATGATAATTGGAGGTGGTGGTTGTGCTCGTTGAGAAGAAAACTTATCATCGTGATACAGTTCAAGAAGAGAGATGTGGAATGTATTGTGGATCTTCATAGATGGTGGAAGATCGAGCTTATAAGCACTTTCTCCTATCCTTGCCAAGATTTTGAAAGGTCCGATTTTCTTGTAGTCCAGTTTCTTGCATGGCCTTGTTGTTCGTATATTTCTTGGCAATAGCAAGACCATATCTCCTGATTGTAAATTCGGATCGGGCTTTCTTCCTGCATTGTAGTATTCCTTGTATCTTAGTTGCGCTTCCGTCATTTCCGCTTGTAGTAGGGTATCGTGTAATTGACTCATGTCTTCCGGTGGTGTGATTTTTCCTTGCATTAGGTGCCCGATGGTCTGATATTTGGGGTTGGCTCCGTAGTTTGCAAAGAAGGGTGTGCGCTTAATGCTTTCTTGATATCCATTGTTGTATGTGAATTCTGCCATTGGTAGGAGTTCCTTCCAGTTGTCTTATTGATAATTGACGTATGCTCGGAGGTATTATTCTAAAGTGGAATTCGTACGTTCCGTTTGTCCGTCCGTTTGAGGGTGGAATGCCGTGCTCAATCTTCGTTCTATTCCTAGTTGTTTTGTCGTTTCTTTCCATAGATTAGAAGTAAATATGGATCCTCGATCCATTATGATATCTTTGGGCAGCCCATATAATCGAAATATTTCCCTCATGAAAAGTTCCGAGAATTGCCGCGCATCCATTTCCTTAGTGCATCGTAGGAAATGAGCCATTTTTGTGAGTCGATCTATGACAATCAGGATTGGGTCATTTCCTTCTGATTTCGGTAAGTCCGTGATGAAGTCCATGGATATCAATTTCCACGGTCGATCCGGGGCTTCATTTGGCTTCATTAGGCCATAAGGTGCATGTCTTACCACCTTGGTTCTTTGGCAAATGTCGCAATTCTTGATGTATTTTTTTATCGTATTGCGCATATGCGGCCAATAGTATTTGCGTTGTAGGAGCTCCGTCGTTTTTGCCGTTTCTCCGTGTCCCGCTTGCGGAATATTGTGGTGTTGTCGTATAAGGTTGATCCGAATTTCCTCTTTGTTGGGAACCCAAATCTTCCCTTGGTGCCATAGGTATTTGTCCTTCCATTGGCATAGTCCTAGGGCCACTCCCTTCATTTCTCTGTCTCCTCGTTCCAAAGCTTTCCTTATCGTTTGAATTTCTTCGTTTTGGGCCGTCTCGTTGCGAAGTTCTTCGTAGCTTGTTTCTTCGAGTCTTATTTTCTCCATTTCCTGAATGCTGGTGTCGAAGTATTTCTCTTTTGGTAGGAGAATCCTTTCTTTCTGTGTAAGTCGTTCATCTCCTTCCTGTGGCATGTCTGCTTTTCGTCGAGTTAAGGCATCTGGCTTGCCTCCTTCTTTTCCCGGTCGGTATTCAATTTTGAAGTCAAAGCCGCTCAAAACTTCACTTCATCGGATTTGCCGTCCCATTAACTCCTTAGTGGTCGTAAATCTTATCAAGTTCTGGTGGTCTGTCAAGACTCTGAAGTGTTGTCCGCTTCCTTTAAGGTATCGCCTCAATTCTTTGAGCGCTTGAACTATTGCTAATAGTTCTTTGTCGTGTACCTCGTAGTTGCATTCAGCCGGTTTCATCGTCTTTGATCGGTATGCTATTGGTTTCCATTTTCCGTCTTCGTCCTGTTGGGACAATATGCCTGAGCAGACATATTGTGAGGCGTCGGTTTCGACAAGCAGTGGTCTTCCCGGTTTCAAGTATGTCAACACTGGGGTTGAGCATAACTTCTGTCTTAGCTCGTCAAAGGCGGTTTGTTCTTTGTTTCCCCATTCCCAGACGACATCTTTCTTGGTTCAATCGTATAGTGGTTTGGCTGTTCTGCTGAATCCATTTATAAAGCCTCGATAGAAGTAGCAAAACCCCATGAATTCCTGAATTCCCTTTTTGTTGGTAGGTGCTTTCCAATCCCATATGGCTGCTGTTTTGATAGGGTCGACTTCGACTCCTTCATTATTGATGATGAATCCTAGGTATTCTCTTTCTCGTTGGTGAAATTCGCATTTCGATGGTTTGAGTTTCATTCCTTGTTGCCGTATAGCGCGGATGATGGCAGCCACGTCTTTTTGGTGTTGTTCCAGGTTGTCTGAGTATATTAGGACATCGTCCAGGTACACTATATAGCATATGTCGATATATGATTGCAAGGTTCTGTTGATCCATCTTTGGAATGCTGCAGGTGCATTGGTTAGCCCAAAAGGCATTACCAAGTATTCGTAAGTGCCGTATTTTGTGGTGAATGTCGTTTTCCATTCGTCTCCTTCTTTTATTCTGACGTTGTGGTATGCGTCCCTGATGTCCAATTTGGTATAGTATTTTGCCGTTTGTAGCCTGTCCAAGGCTTCCCCTATGAGTGGTAGGGGGTATCGGTCTTTTTTGGTAACATGGTTGAGTGCCCTATAGTCGACACATAGTCCGAGTTTTCCATCTTTTTTCTTGACGAACATGATAGGAGATCCACCGTCAGAGTAGGTTTCTCTTATCCATCCTCTCTCCTCGTTTTGTTTGATATAGCTCCAGAGTTCCTTTAGTTCGTCCTGGGAAAGTGCGTATATCTTTTTGATCGGGAGTCCTTCTCCTTCTTCGAGTTTGATTTCCAGGTCCACCCCCGGTCGGTGAGGTGGTAGCTCAGTTTTTTCTCCTTCTTCGTATACATCCAAGTCTTCATGATATTCTTGGGGCACCATTTCTTCCAGTTTTCGTTGTTTTTGATATTTTCCGCTTTTGATGGCTAGCTCGGTGCTAATGTTGACTGATTCTCGGCTTATGCGTCCTTCTTTTTTGCTGTACTTGAGGATTCCTGTGGTCGTGTCCGGTCTTCGGTAAAACTTTCCGAAGGCTCTGGCACTGATCTCGCAGATCTGTGCCTTGGAAGTTCCTGTGCTTCCAAATCCTTGTTGTCCTCTGTTGGTTTTTTTGAGCGTTTGGACCTAGTAACAGTCGCTTGCGACTATTTTTTCCGTGATGAGTTGTGCTATCCGATCTCCGTTTTTGACTTGATAGTTTTGATTGCCCATGTTGGCTAGTACCACTTTGATTTCTCCAGTATAGTCGGAGTCGATCACGCCTGCATTGACAGCAATCTGATGTTTAACTGCCATGCCGCTTCTTGGCGCTATCCTGCTATAGGTTCCTCGTGGTGGTGTGATTGATATTCCGGTTCGGACAACTTCTTCTCCTCGGACCAGTATCGTCTTGCTTTCGTTTGCGTACAGGTCGTGTCCTGCTGCTTGTGCTGATCCTCGAGTCGGTATCTTTGCTTGCGGGTCATGTTTCTTAACCTTGACTCGCTGATCTTTCTTGCTTTGAGCGACGCCGAACTCGACTTTCAAGTTCTCTTCTCGTGCTTCGTCTTCTGGTATCGCGTATACCGTGGGTGATTCCTTTAAACACCATGTCGTATACCTTTCACTTTCAAAGGTGATCTTTCCTTGACCCCAGTCGATTCGGGGACTGTGCTGCTTTAACCATGGCATTCCGAGGATGACCTCATGGTTGGGTAGTTTTGCCACTTGGAAAATCGCCAATTCCCTATGGCTACCGATGTCCATAGGTACTTTCGCTGTATGGGTGATTGGTCCCATAGCGCTTGGTCGACCGTCCGCCAGGTAAACTTCTCGTATCGTCTTTGCTTGTATTGTTCTGACGTTGTATTTGCTGCAGAACTCTTGGTCGATAAAGTCCTCAGTTGCTCCCGAGTCGATCATCGCATTGATCGTAACTTGTCTTTTTGTGCCGTGTAGTCGTATCTGGACCATAATATGGTCGTTCTCGTTGTTCAATGTTTCCGTATTGTTCAGTGCCGCGTATAGGTTCCTCTTCTCACTGGGCTTTGGTTTGGTCTTGTCCCTCAGACCATTTCTTACTGGGGACTTTCGTCTTTTCACGACACTTCTTCCTTTTCCGACCTCCATTCCCCTGGCTTTGGCTGGTGGTCTCCATTGTTTTTTGTCATTCCGTGGTTCCCAGGTCGCTCCTTCTTTGCTGTTGGCCTGGCTTCGGCATGCTGCTGCTCGATGTCCGGGTTTGGCGCATTTGAGGCATAGGTTGCTTCTCATTCTTCGTTGGTATTCTTTGGCTGAGATGTTGAATCCAGGCCTTCTTCGGATTGCATCGAGCTCCATTGGATCGCCCTGATTATCGTTCTGAGGTTGAAAGGTCCAATTTTGATTTCTCAAGGTTCCGGACGATGCTGTTCTTCCCTTGCTTGTTGTCCAATGACGTATGTGTTTGATGGCTGCCATTTTGGTTTCCTTTTTAATGGCCCAGTTTGCGACGAATTGTGGGTCTTGTGAGTCTGATCCATCCATTCCCCATGCGTCTTGTAGTTCTGTTTTGAACCCTTTCATCAGGTGGTAAGTCAGGGTTGCATCGTCCATCCCTGTTTGACTGGCGATGAGTCTGTATTCGTTCCAGTATTCTGTGGCTCCTTTCGATCCTTGAGCCATCCTCATGAGTTTTGCTCTTGCTGCTCCTTGCTCATCGATTTCGCCAAACTGTCCCTGCAGTTCATTCCTGAAGTCGTCCCAACTGCTCCAGGTTACATCTTGTCGTCTTTCGATGTATGGCATAGCCTATTTCAACGCGTCCCCTCTCAGAAGGCTAAGCGGGTAGACAACTTTGTCGTTGTTGTAGTCGAATTCCCATCCTACTCCTTTGAGGTAGACTGACAGCTGGGCCAGCCAACCTCTGAGTTGATCTCGTTCCTCGTGAAATGTGCTGGGTTCCTTGATTTTAGGCTTCTTTGTGTTCTCCGCTCCTCCGGTTTAGGCTCCAATAATTTGTTGTATCTGTTCCGGCATGAGGTTGGGAAGCGGGGGTACTTCCTTTCCTTTGGTATCTGGATTGGGATTGGATGTGGACGCCATCGTGTTCCTCCTTGTCTGTACTGCGTCTGTTTCGTCCGAGTTGGATCCTTCTTCCGAGCTATCTGTTGTGGAGCTCGCGGCTTGCGAGTGTTGAATAGACTCGGCTAACGATTCCCCTAGTCCTTCTAGGTCGATTACTGTTTCAGTAAGGTCGATCTCCTGATCAACAGGCTGTTGAGCCATTCTGTGGTTGGGTGTTGCGATGAGACGCAACCAAATGTAACAATCCTATTGTTAGGTAGTTAGGCAACAGGCAACGACAGTCGTTTCCTAGGGTGAGCAAGTCTTCTAGTCTTCAATAGGGTGTAGGAAAATATTATCTCTTCAGATAGTACTGAACTGGCTTGCTTGTCTGAGCGACCGGTTGAAGGATACTATCTTGTTAGATAGTAAGATGGGTGGATTGTCGTGCTTGATAGAATTATTACAATAGTTCTATGTTTGAGTGGCCCGTCGAGACTATCACAATAGTGTCCGGGTTCTTAGAGCTTAGGCGCTTGTAGAGGAGGAGTGTAGGTAAAGAGAGTAAAGTATAATCGTATTGCAATATCTTGAAGTATAGAAAAGTACTTAGATGGTTGCGTGAAGATCCTATCTCTTGGTCGTTTTTTTCTTTCTTTTTTTTGTTATCATGCATTATTTGTTTCTAGGTACAAAAAGCCTTATGCAGCGTGAGCTATGAAGAGAAAAAAACCTATAAATGCAAACCCACCGCCTGCTTCACCTCTTCATGGGAAAAATCAAACACCCCGAGTCCATAGGAAAAGTCTCCCCCGCCTAGCACCTAAGATAATATACCCCAGACACGTAAGGAAACAATACATAGAAACGTACAGGTAGAGAGACCCAAACCCTTCAGCAGGCTCCCCAAAACAAAAGAAACGACGGCTGTTCTAAGCCCCTTTCGGGGCCTGGGGGAGAGGATAGATGATCGCCGACACGGGAAAACTCATAGGCTGAGGGCCCACCAAAAACCATGACGTACGGTCGGGCAGGTCATTACATCGTTCCCAAGCGTTGGACAAAGCCACGGAGGCAGTGCTATACCACGACTAGGCGTAACCGAGGAGAGGCCGAACGATCGGAGGGGGAGAGGGGCGAGCGGAGCCACCGAGCAGAGGGGATGCCAGCCAACGATGATGAGCAGTAGGGTGCCAGCCGGTGAGTAGCAGTAGGGTGCCAGCCGGTGGGGGGTGAGCAGTAGGGTGCCAGCCTGGAGAGGAGTTTTTAGCAGTAAGGTGCCAGCTTATGGGGCAGTACGGTGCCAGCGGACGGAACCGGGAGGGGGGTAGAGGAAGGATCGCGAGCAGGCTAGCCACAACCGACAAACGGGCCATAGCAAGGGCTTTTGGGACGACGACGAGACCGGGACGAGACCGTGATGTTACTAACCGAGGCTTTCCCCACCAGAGGTACAAGCCCAGCAAGCCGGGGCCTACTTTGACCGAGAGTCCGACACCGTAACGCCGACCGTGAACGAAGCGAGAAGCTTTCCGACCGTGCAAAATGCTAAGCGAGGTGCAAAGCAAGTGCGGGGTAAGGGGGAGAACCGAACTTCATGAGCGGGTGTCAACGATGAACGGGAACAAGAACCCCAAGGAGGGGAGGCAGGCGTGCCCCAGGAGAGGAGGGAAGATGGCTTAACGTCAACCCCTAGGCAGAAGCCATCGTGGGGGAAGAGAGGTGGGTGGGGGAAAGTGACGATGATTTCTCGTGGTGTTGAGATTTCAATCGCTGGAGGTGTTGTTGCAATGGTTCGTGCCTATCTCTTGGTCGGAACCAAGCGCCTTATATAGGCATCTTCCCACAAGCCTAACCCTGGTGACTCATCACCTTGCGCTACATAAACCTCTATGACTCATAGTGAGTCATAGCGCGAAATCCATCGATGACTCTAATGAGTCATCGCACAACATTCTGTTAACCAATCAAAACTCATAAACCAAGTCATGTGCTCAAACGAGCCCCATACGTGAAACCCATGACTCATGATGTGAGTCATGTGCAAAAGTCATTACATCATATGACGTCACAATCGTGAGTCATGAAACATTCAACCAATCATAATATAACAATGACTCGCAAGTGCGTAGTCATGTGAGAACTATGAGTCAAGTGACGTCATAGTGTAAAATCCAACATATCTTATGACTCATAAGTATGAGTCATGTGAAATCTGCCTTGCTTAGTCACTATTTGTGACAGGATCTCATTTTACTAGAAAGCATACAACTACACAGCCATTCAGTGCTGTCACCCTGTACCAACACTGGGGCCGCAGCGGGGTGACAGGAATATCCCCTGAAAGTTACAAGAGGTTCAGACCACTCCTGCTCTGTCAGTAGCCTGTTTCATGCCATACGAAGCAGCCTGGTAAACATCTAAGAGTCCTACTATACTGGGATAACTTTCCTCTAAGTCCGCAGATGACTTTGTCGGTGAAGGTAGGGTAACTGAGTCCCCAAGTTAGGGTAATCATGTTTCCAAGTTAGGGTAGTAACTTTACCCTTTCATGCCTCTATTTCCTTCAGGGGTCTGTGCGACCACATATAATGTCGCCCCGGAGACCCATGCAACGTTTACCATGTCCTTAACTTTACGCGAACATACTCTCTGAAGGTTACCCTGTCTAACCCTATGTCACCAAGTCACTTTGTAGACACTTGTACCAACTCATGTCTACCGGTAGTCTACTAAGTATACTGGTCTATCCTCAATCTGATTACCACTTGGTATACCATATGGGCATGAGTCTAGTCCGCTGTAGCTACCTATCTGTAGGGTCGTTACACTCTCACTACCTGCACTGGCAGTTATTACCAGTCAGCTCCCTTCCAACTGCCACTGGATGGACAATCTTACACTCCATGATGGTCGAACAGTCTACCTTTGTAGCCTCTGCTATTCACCAGTAAGTTTCCATTTATTTCTTGTTACAGAAGGATACCCCTCAGATCTTCTTCTCTCATAGATCAGATTTTTCAATTCTTGATTATATATGAAAGAAAACTATAGTTTTACTAATTATATTTACCCAATTAGCTATCAAGAATCCAAAAAAAAAAAGACAATTGACAGCTTCTTTACTCGAATATCTTCCCAGCCGAAGTCTCAGCACATAGCATACCCTCAGGCTTATCAACCTTGTTTTATGAGCTTAAGAAGTAACCGGTAAAGTGAAACAGAAAAGGGAAACGAGAGAGAATTTTGTGGATTTGATGGAAGTGGGCGGCTGGAAGAGCAGAGCACAATGGTACAGGGTGGCATTCTGGGCTTGAGGGTAGGGGAAACAGAACTTGAACATGATAGTGTAACTGAAGATGAGAAAGAGTTGGGAGAAGCCCGGGGCAGCAGTTTGGGTGGGCATGAGGGTCAAACTCGTCGCAATACGCACCCCCATCGATATAACTCGCAGGACCTAAATCTCTATCCCTCTCAGTATGATCATGGCTTTAGCCAAACATACGCAAATCTCCTTCTCTAGTTACCAGTTGTCTGTTATAGCAGATTAAATTTGTATGGGAACAAGGGTACAAAATCTGAAAAATCAATTAATATTCGTTACCTGATAAAATTCATTATGGCGGGGATATTTGTATGAGGCATCCAAACTCCCCCACAATTCATTCGTAACACCGGTTTTTTCACTATAAAGAGGTCCATTATAGCGGGGTGCGACTGTAGTAGAAAAATCCTCAATGTGATAGCTTATAATAGGCTCCACCCTTAGGCTTCAGAGCGTCTAGCCAGTCTCGATACCTCGCTCCTACACACCAATCACCGAAACAAGTAAAAAACCCAGCCGGTATCTTGATAGCAAACTTGTCTTCCCCATGATTACCGCAATTATTTGCCCCACTTCTCTGCTTGTTAGTCCCCACTAAACTACTGAATAATTAGTGAGACTCACGGTAGAACTCAAAGGGGTTGTTCACGTTCTAATGCAATGCGGGCGTAGTGCATTCGAAGGTGTGCTTTTCTCTCACTTCCCCCCTCCCTTCCCCGCCACCACTGCCCCAACAAGAGAGTGTTCGGCGACTATTTAACAAAATTCTGGTTCTTATGGATACCAAGGTGCGTTGCATGAGATATTTCGCCCAGCAAGCTCTTATTATATACGCATCGCACAATACATTACTGTGCAATATGGACCCTATTGAAACTTCCCTCCCCTCTCTACAGGCCGAAGTTCAACTGTAACTCTATGATCAGATGTGATACCCTATTACCATATTCGTGACCGGCACGAAATAGATTCCTATTTTCCCTCCCGTCCCGCACCCCCCATCAACAACACCCCAGTGTCTGAATTTCGATCTAGTATGTAGCACAGACAGTTACGAATGCATCAAAATACCTGGTTATGGTCGAATCTTATTCGCGGCTCATGCGGGCTACCTACCGCACCTGTAAGTTGCTGCAGGGGAATGGAAGAAACCTTGGAAGATGGAAAGAAAACAACAAGTAGGAAAAGAAAGAAAGAAAGGGTCTAGCCCATGATGCAATGCCACCTTTTTCCCTTCTCCCTCGCTTCCATCTCGGGTATCATCTTGTGTGGAAATACCACTTTGTCGATCCCATACCGCGTTAATAACTAACAGCAAAGCCAAATCCCGCTGGTCCGTGAAGAGGAAGAATTGTTCGGCGCAGATCATGGGATGGAAAGGGAATCTCCAGAACCCTTCTGTGGATCTTGATTCGCCGGTGCCGTCTGAGGAAAGCTTTCTAACGGATTAAGACATATTGTGTCCACTATGCTTTTTTCCTCAAACATGGATGCCATATCGTAATTTTATTGGCAAAACTTCTAGATATAGGTGCGAGTCAACCTTCTACCCCGAAGATGAATCGTGAGCGTGCGGGGTCCAGCCAATGAGGTTCCGGTGAGAAAAAAGGGGGGTATGTGCTACGTAGAATTTCATGGATGTGTTTATCATAATCCTACAAGTATGATGTCAAGCCTGCGGTAATTTCTACGGACGGGAGGACGGACAAGCAGGCCAGATGCTGGGCCCGCTCCGCCCCGGTCTCAATGCTCCAAACTTCCTGTAACCACAGATTGATCAGCACGGCATTAGAGACGCAACCCGGCCCGTCCAGGAAGGCCGGAAAGGGTCATGGAAACCCTAGTAGATATTGGGGGGCGAGCACCCCAGAGCGGAGTAGAGGTGGAGTACCGTAGTATGAAAAGTTGAAAGATTTGGCGGGCTGCACGAAACTCTGGGAATGTTTCATATCAGCTGTCCAACCCACCTTTCTGGTATGCCGTATCAGTATACTGTAGGTGCTTCCGTATTGAGCCCAACTTCGGCTCAGAATGGATTCCCCATTGGCTGGCGGACCGGGCCCCTTTGCCATGAGATGAAGGGCGCGGTCATTGAGGGTTGAGGGATGGCTGCTGTAGGGATAGCTCACAACATGACGCCCGCACTATACGTTGTCTAAGAGCCTGCTTTAGAAGCTTTGACCGCAGCCTGTTTACAAGTACTTCTCTCTTTGTTACTCCGAGATTCCCGTTCGGCAGTCTACCGAGGCCGGGGGGGACGGTCTTCAACGGGGGCACGACGAAAATGAGCGTGAAAAACGGAGGCAACTAACGATCAGTGATTTTTTATTACCCTACTTTTTGCCCAGGATGCACCTTTGTTCATCGCCGCCCATCTTCGTGCCCTGTTGAAGCACAGTATTGGCCAACTCGTAAAATATCGGGAAATAGAGGTCCCAGGCTCGTCGAGTTCTGTCGCAGAACGCCAGAAGTTGGCACTTTTATGTCCAGATACTTTGTGGTTTTTGCGAGTAAATGACTTTCGATAAGCAACGATCCGATGCGGTGCAGAAGACAAAAAGAGGTGACCCCAATTTAATGTGGTGAAACCACACCAATGGGCCGCCAAAATCTTAACTCAAGCAACAAACCCTGTCCGATCTACCGTGGAGGCTTGTGCTCGGATCATTCACAATAAGCGAACCCCATTCCTCCCATCCCTGTTGGTGGCGACCTCTGAGGATCCTAGGCGCTCGTAACAATCGACAAATCTAGACGTTTTTCCTAGTGTCACCTCACTATCGCAACTTCGTGGACATCAACAGATATTACTCTCTCCCGACGACAACAGGCCCACCCGCGGTCCTAGATATTAGGCGTCCCTAGCTTAGCGCTGCTATGTATCAGGAACTCGTTCGACGTTTTTAGCAGCTTATATAAGAGTTGACAGAAAACGAAAAATAATACAAGGGGCGATTGGAGTCTCCGCCCCGCGAGGGATATCTCTGAAACACGAGCACGTAGGCACGATGGACGAGCCCCGGCAAGTGCCGAGGAGACGAGGGAACTGAGGGATCGTTTGTTCAAGCACTCGTGTGCGGGAACGTCCGCACCTCCCGCCGTGCACTGGTGTTCTATGGGTTCAAACCCATGTTTTGGCTACAGTGCATGTCGAATCTGAAAACATGTAAGACCTCAGTGGCTCAAACATCGAGTGAGAGAGATGTTGGATAGATAATGTGCTCATCTGCCGTCAAATATGTGATTCTTGCAGTAAGTATGGAATAGGAGGAATATTGAGGCGGGGGAAGAATCATCAAACAGGTTGCGGTCGAAGCTGTGCTTGTCGCGTGCATCCCCTAAGTTCAAGTTTTTTCTCCCTCACAGCAGGAATCGCACTAACAGTTCTTTCTTTTCAAGTTCTTAGGATGTCATGGGCGGTGGGCAATGGGTCAGCCGATCTGCAGAATGCAGATTCTGACGATGCCGTGCCGTATTTGACACTGCCTAGGAGGATTCTGCCGTCGCAGTAATCCTTGGGGTATTTTGGCTAGTGATGATAGACTAGGGGGGGCGCGGAAGGATACAGTTACAGTAATATTCTCCCCAAGACTCTAGCATATCTGACCCCCCTAATACATCAACTCATGGGATGGGGAAGGGATGGTTAAAAATCTTGGCTAAAATGTTCCAAGCTCGTGGTTCTGACTGAGCTGCCACAGGATATTTTGCCTCTCTATGCCGGAAGGAACTCCTGATGGCCAAATTTTGGGTATAAATGATCGCTTTCTGCTTTCTTGGCTCATACATCCTACCTTACCTTACCGCAGGTTCAACTCAAGCTCGACTCCCACTATCCTTCTTTCCCTAGGTTCTTATATCCTCTGTTCATCCGTTTCTCTCCTCCCTTGTTTTCGACCGGATAGCAGACCCCAGTCTATTATTTGAACCTCCCCCCTCTCTGACCTAATCTAATACACTTGTGAGCCCTCTCACTTTCCCAAATATTGTCCCCAAACCCAAGGAGAAAATCCGCCATGGGATTCAATGCTATTTTGTATCGACGTCCGGCCTCTGTCCCTCGTGCTTTCCCCAAGCACTCTGGTTCTTTTGAACAAAAGGACTTTTCTCCCGTTGATTCTAACTCTAGCCATCCATTCAGAATTCCCGGGATCCCCGATGCGCTTTCTTTTGACAAGATTATTGCTGGTGGGACATGTCCAGTATGTATAATTTTTCTCCCAACTATCATTCCATTCGTGCAAAGGAAACTTGTCAGCTCGACCAGTCTTTATCTTTAGATGCTGGTTGAATGTTTTAACAGCCCTTAGAAGTTACCACTACCGGAAACCGTTAACAGGGAGATTTCATATTCCAATCCCGTCAAAATGCATTCCGACTAACAGTCTCATCTATTAGCCAATGACTTGTAGAGATTTTATGCAATATCTCCTATACGTTGAGCATGCTGCAGAGAACCTGCAGTTTTACCTGTGGTTGCGTGACTACACAGAGCGTTTCAATGCTCTCTCTGAGAACGAAAAGGCATTGTCTCCTCCGGTGCCTGTTAATCCTCTCGATCCTCGCCTTGGGCCTAAAAGCGGACCTAGGCCTAGCAATAGTGTCACCAAATTTCTATCTTTTAAACTTGGGCTCGAAACGATATACGGCGAAACGAAACGAAACGGCGCCAAGGAATCACACCTAATACGATCGCACACAGAAGCGGGGGAAAAATCTCTTCTCTTCACAACAACAACTGCTCG
>Ga0307517_10008387_pt1 | contig 14831 bp, 21 predicted proteins | sample 23_EM_MG_FD_194515 | JGI IMG/M metagenome (GOLD analysis project Ga0307517, IMG submission 194515) | Populus trichocarpa ectomycorrhiza microbial communities from riparian zone in the Pacific Northwest, United States - 23_EM | ecosystem: Host-associated > Plants > Roots > Unclassified | place... | reverse complement strand
GACAGCGAATTATCCGGGACAGTGAGTTAGGCTTTGGTGTAAAAAAATTCAGAATTCAGGGAATTTCGTCCGGGACAGCGGGGGATCCGGGAAAGCGAGATCCGGGATAGCGAGGTGCGACTGTACAGCTTCCACGGAGTTTTTTTTCTTTTCTTATTTTATAGACTTTGTCCATTTCAGGTACCGTATTCTATGCTAAACCAAGATGTCAGCCCAATCCTCTCCCCAAAATGCATCAAAACCCAAAAGCTTTTCCCGGTCCCACCATGTCTTCCACTTCATCTCCAAACAACATCCCCCCCCTCTTCTCCTCCGGCTTTGCCCCTTTCGCCCCAGGGTCAAACTTCCTCGCTCCAACCTCTTTCCACCCTTGCCAACTCCTCTCCTCACTTATCTTCCTCCAACAACCATCATCCGTTTGCCACATACTTCTTCCCCGAGCGCCACCTACCACCTGCCTACAAACCCAAACGGCAAAGCCTACCAACCACAGTGAGCCGTCACAACTCACAATTCCTTCAGTCCCGCCAAAACCCCACCAATCCCATCCTCGCTCAACGCATTAATGTTCGACAGACTTTTGCGCACTCCCAAAGGACGAAACACCACGACAGCGGCATCTCCTCGGCGGATGTCATGCATATCCCTTAAACCGTTTTCAAGCACTCGCTCTAAGTGCGGATACACCTGGTTGTGGAAGCGATCGGTGGTGAACTAACTGAAGAGAGCAAAGTTAGGAATAATTGTGACAGCTATGATGTAAGTATTATGATGGACGTAAAGGATGCTAAGATAATTCAGCCCCTTTTAAACACTAGCCTATTTGGATAATTGTGATATGAAAAACTGTGTGGTGTAGGGCTCAGAATAGTGCTAAATGAGTACTGCTCAGCATGGCCATGATGGAAAGCAGGTTGTCTGCGTAGATTTGCTCCCAACTATGGTACATGTCTAAGTACTTTTAATTTATCTTGGGGTGTTGTCTATCATTACTTTTCCTGTATCAAGCGTCCTATTAGTGCCACGCTAAAGCTGAGTGAACGATCGTACAGGTTAAGGGATCCGGTTTGCCACAACATAGGGCTGAGTTGGCAGCGTTTTTCAGTTACGAAGGGGAGAAGGAAGATTTTAGCGTCCTAGCACATTTATCTGCTATTTAACACTTATGGTATGATTGTTTCTCTTCCACTGGAATTGTGTTCCTCCCTCCATCCCTCTGCTATTTCCGAATATTTCTGTTATCCACTGCTTAAACGGGTTGAGGTGGCAATTGGCACATTTACATTTTGAGGACCTTGGAAGACGTCGTGGTGGGCGAACGTTTGTGGGGAGATGGGCATGATGTAGGGCACGGGGTGATTTTGCCTATATTGATTTAGATCGGCTAATAGGAATCAGTTCGGACGAATTTGAAAGTGCCCAGGACCCAATTGCCAGTGGCGAGTACTCCTCACTCAATCGAATGAGCATCAATACAACTACCGCAAATAATTATGGTATACAAGTATCTAGATATGTACCTAGTATGTAGCCTTTCATTGCTAATCTCCGTTTGGAATTTATGGCTAAAACTTTGCAGCGACCTTTGAAGAGCTGATTGTGAGCAACGGCTGGGGGGTGCCACCACCGGAAATTGACTTAGACCACCTCCGCGACAAGCACAACCTGCCAGAGGTTGACACTGGAAAATGGATTTTCGAAAGCGTTGAATATAAGAAGTGGTGGGAGAGCAGTCAATCCAAGATCCTTTGGCTTTGTGGTGGCCCTGGAACGGGAAAAACCATGTTAGCCAAGAGCATTGCCGCCGAACTTCTCAAAGGGCCTAGTAGTCATCCGGAAGGGATCAAATTGGTTTCCCACTTCGTCTCACCCGAACTTCCTACCGAGGAGATCTCGATTGATAATCCCCAGGCACGACGACTTAAACTTGCCAAGGTAGCCAGTGACTTATTGTATGGCATTCTGCAGCAGGATGGGAGCCTTTTCGACAGCTGCAAGGCCGAACTCGAAACGCAAGGAGATAGATTTTTCACCAACCCAAGTTCTTTATGGAAGGCTCTTAGAAAAGCGATCGAGGACTGCCGCACCGATCCCATATGTATTCTCATCGACGGCATAGACGGGCTCCAGGGGACCTTATGTAAGGGCTTGATCAAAAGGATTTTGGGGCTTGCGGACATCCCTAAGGTCAAAATATTCCTCTCCAGTCGTATTGTGCCCGAAGTTTCGAAAAATCTTTCTGCACATACGGCAATCAACCTTGATGGGAACGATTTTGTAAAAGGGGATGTGGAAACCTTTATCAAGCATAGGGTAAATGCATTAGGGGGGTGGGATGACGTCCTGAAGGAGAAAGTAAGGGAAACCCTTTTGGCGAAGGCGGAAGGCATTTTCCTCTGGGCGTCGTTGGCGATTGAAAATCTAGCATGCTACTGTTCAGGCCCTGATTTTGCCAGCTTTCTAGAGGAATCTCCGCCAGAGCTGGAAGGAATATACCGAAAAATGCTACGCCGCATCTCAGAGAGTGGGAGATCGAAAAAAGTTCTTAACATGATTCGGTGTGTGGCGCTCGCCGTGCGCCCACTCACATTTGGCGAATTGGGCTATATCCTGGCGCGCATAGAAGGGAAATCAAAAAGCAAACAGCGGTCCTCCCGCCGGGGAGAAAGTGCCCAAGGTCAACCAACAGAGAAGAAAATCGAGAAGTCCATTCAGTCTTGCCAGGGATTCCTCCTGAGTGTCGCTGGGACTGTATCCATGGTCCATCATACGGCAGTCGAATACCTGTTTGACGAAGAGCGCAACGACGGCCTCCCAGTATGTTCAAAAAGTGGGCTCGATTTCATAATTTCCTGGGAGTGCTTCCAATGCCTTCACGCTACTTTTGGTGGAGCACAAAATAGAGGCGTTGGGGGGCACAGCGATAAACCGAGAAACCCAAACTCAAAGCGAGTGTACCAGGAAGAAGAGCCGGGAGAGGCTGGGTGGGAATTTGTGCGGAAACGTGCGGAGGAAGCTGCTTCTGAGAAGAAATATCTCCGATATGCAGCAGAATCGTGGTTCATCCATGCACGCCGGAGCATCGAGATTTCAAAGGACAAATTCTATGACAAGTCAACTCATAACTGGTTCCAGTATCCGTTCTTCGAAACCGGTGACACAATACGAAAGCTCTGGATTGAGCTCTGCGGAGATCCCAGGATGGAAGTTTTGGCAGGGGAGCAGACACCACTACACATCGCAGTATGCCTAGGGATCTTGCCCCTGGTAGAAGAGGCCCTCTTGTGTTTCAACGAGGAAGCAAACAGCACTCAATCACCACTGCACTTAGCAGCCAAGTTCATGTCTGGGGCACATAAGATCCTGATTGCCAAGGGCGGACGATGGATCCTCACGAATCCGGATGAAGACGGCAACACACCACTCCACCAAGCTACTATTTTCGGCCACTCATCCATGATGAAGGGCCTAGTGGAAAAGTTTACAGAAAATACTGCATATAGTAAGGAAATCAACAGGAAGAACAATTACGGCAACACCCCGCTTCACCTCGCTGTTCAATTCGACTACCCAGAAATAGTAAGGCATCTAGTCGAGAATGGTGCGGATCCGACCATCAAGAATAATGCCCTGGCGACAGCATCACAATTGGGGGCAGAGCTAGGGAGGGCAGACAGTTTGGGTATTCTAAAAGAGCATGGGAAGATTCAGCAAGCTCTGGATGATCTTGAGTCGGAGCCTCGGGGGCCTGTGGAGGAGCTTGCGGGGAGGCCTAGGAGGAGCCTGTGGAGGGCTCTAGGAAGGGGTTTGGGGAGGTTATGCGGGAGGTTATGTGAAGATTTATGGGGAGACCCAAGACGAAATTCCAGAAGCGTCCGGAAGAGGAATGGCCGGGAAGGTGGTAGAAGGGATCATGGGGGAGACAGTCGACATCGACACCAGAGAACCCAAAACCGCCACCGAACCATTGCTGGCTAGTAACCTTACTATACTAATAGGCATTTGAGTTCTCTTTTCTTCCCCATGAGGTTTTTTGTAGTAATCCATACCCGAAAAGAAGAGGCTACCCTACCCCCGTTGCGCAGTAGGAATTCAGAAGCCTTCCCCCAGTCCATGATTTGTCGTTAAAATTATTCAACTAAGATTTATTGAAGCCTACTATGGCCTGCCCAAGTGTTTCGCACTCTCACTGGAATCACCAGGTGTTTTGGAAAACTCTGTTGAGCGCCTAACTCGTATAGTGGAAACACAGATCCCTGGAGATCGGACAGACCAGCACTAGCTGTCAACCATGACACTCAAATGGTATGTGTATTATTAGAGATGCGAGACAGTGGAGGATTTCCTACTTTTTCCATTCCGTCCTTTTCCTTTTCTGTCTCGCTGATTTTGGCAGACTCTGTCTCTCTGAGACCCTATTTTTCGTGCTTCTTGACATAGATCTCATTCATATCATCTGCTTTCTTTCTTTCACTTGTTAGATACGAATTTATCCTTTTCGCGCGCCCCGTTGCTTTTATACGGAAGTGAATATATCGGTAGCCCATCGTTCGCTCTATAAATTTGACCGGATTACCATCTCAACCCCTGGTCGTATGCTTATCTCATTCATTGCCTCTCGTGGTGTCGGGAAGAACTCTCACTTGGCTCGGTTATTTTTAGTGGCGAATTCTTTGACTCTCTGGGGTGGTGTCTCTCCCGAGCCTTTACTTTCGCTCTTTTTTGAGGAGTTGTGCTCTCTTATTTATTTATTTTGTTCGATTGGTTTGTAGGATTGGTTGGACTTGGAATATTGGTGGTATATTGTGAGTGTATCGGATGGCTAGGTTGGGCTGGCGATTAGCTGTGCGAGAGGGCTTCAGCAGGGGAGGGATGGCTCGCGTTTATTGGCTTGTTTGTTGCTTTAGTGTTGGTGGTGTATTATGGTTATGATCTTGCTTGAGTTAGCTATACTCGTTTGATGAAATCTTTGACAGTTTTCATTGTTTTGGTTTATTTTCTTACACTTTCGCAAAATGCTGTTCTACTCGAGCAGTGGCACCGCGCTTCTGCGATAATATTCTCTCAGTTTACCCGAGTGTAGTGATGTCAGGTTGCCTGATAGCTTTACCACCGGTCATTGGACGTGTTGCGACATATGTGGCTGTAGCGTCTTCTTTGTTGTTTGACTTTTCTTTGTTCCGATACGCTAGTCCTGAGTGTTCTTCCTTGTCACTCGTTTGGGCATTCTGGGTATGTAGAGGTAAAAAAGGTATAATAAATAGAGAACAAAAAATTGTGAATTGCGAGTGGTAAAGAGTGAAAGTTTTCGTAATAGTTATTCGCCTTATCATACTAAGACCACCCATAGACGACTATCTTTTATATCAGGGACCTATAACCTGAACGATATCCGTTTCAACTTCTCAATCAACCCATTCCCGCCATCCTACGACATTCCGCCCTGTCTACACCATTTCCACCAGTACATTCGATTCCATCAGATCCATTCCATTCTTCCAACATCATTCCAGACAATCCGTTCATCCCAACCATTCTACCCACTCCGAATTCCCACATTCCATTTCAGCAGTTATCTAGAAGCATACCAGCCATTGCTTACAACAGTATGCACAAGGAGTGCGGCTATATGAGAGCTGTGCCAGTCATTGTATCTTGAGGCAGGTTAACGAATCAACTATTTCCGCTGCCGAATATTCATCCATTTGAAAATTATAGGGCAGAAAGCGTCGAGTGACAGCACATGATTCCATGCATGCCTTCTATCCCCCCATCCCATCCCCCAATAATCAATAATACATAAGGAATAAACGAAAGGCCCACCACCGAACCACCTCCCTGGCAGCCCCCCTAGGGTCTCGAGGTTATCCGGGTCTTAACAACTAAGTTACCTCCCTCCTCCAGTCCCGCTCAAGCTGGAACCTGTAAATCACGGCCGCAAACAGACCCTTAAGCTCCATCTTGGCAAACACATTCCCAATACACACCCTAGGCCCAGCCGGCGATGTGAGAAACCCACAATTACTCTCGACAGCGGCTGCCCCATCCTCTCCGCTTGCTCACAGCTCAGGCCCGGGCTCCTCGGCGTCGGTGCCCCACAGCCACATGCTTCTGCCAATCGCGAAAGAAGAGAGCACGATCGGCATGCCCTTCGGCATGAACACCCCACCCAGACTCATCTCGGGCCACCACGCGCAGCGCCACACGAACAGGAGCGCACGGGTGGAGCGCCTCAGACATGATGTGGGAGAGATATTCCAGGCTGGAGATCTGTGGGTTGTGATGGCCGCCGGTAGGCCGGAGGGGAATGTGGTGTGGATCCCGGCACGGGGGCGGGATCGAAGACGTCTATTCTCTACTAGGATAAGAAGTGTATGATGGGCCCCCCATCCGAGCCTATGTAGGCACCCGATTTTAGAATAGCCGAGAGGAGGAACTGCAAAAAACGGGAGGGAAACGTCATGAATAGGGTTGCCACGGCCCAGGATGGACTATCCGTGTTGAAAATTGTGGTATATGAGTCTTCTGACCTGGAGTCGCACTTTTACTCGGGAATGCTGCTGCTGCTTATGTAAGCACTCCCCTGTGCGAGCGAACGCCTGAAGAGCCGCTTACATCTAATGGCGTCTCCAATGAGCACCGCTTCCTCATCTCCACCACCACCCCCAGCGCCGCTCCGGGAAGCGCGTATCATACCACCCCCGCCACTTTCCCTGTGATCTCCGCTCCCCTTAGGTCAAACCCCAGGAACCGGTCCTGAATATGCGCGTGCGGGACCCGGCAGCAGCAGCTTCCTCTTCATCCTGTGCCCCTCGCCCTCCACTGACAGCCGCCCTTCCCTCCAGAGAATATTGCCCATCTCGTTCGTTACCAGCGGCGACGGATGATGAAGCTGCACCCCCCCGTGTACAGCACTTCCCTCAGTACCTCTGGCATTGTTGACAACACCTGCTCCATGTTGAAGATCATGGCCGTTCAGGATCGTACGCATCTAGATGGCAAAGCTGCCCCCTGAGGAAGCTGATAAGTCAGGGGGCGTGTCGCGTTAGGGAGAGGAGCTTAGGCTAGAGAATGAGACGGTAAAGGAGCTTGCCGGTTAAGGCTAGGGAGGTTGGTAGCGCGAATTTGGCGATTGTGGTAAAGCTGGTGTGGCGGGAGAGGAGAATCGTGGATAGGGCGCATCCCGCTCGGATGTTGGTTGTGGACATTGTTAGATCCGGAGGGGGGGGGCAAACTAGGGGGGGCAACGGTGGTCAACGTAGGTGGGTGATATAGGCTTTTTTCCCTTCGGTGGGTGAAGGGGTGGGGTGGGTGTCAAACAGTGTTCTAATAGATGTGATGCGATGTTGGAGGAATATATCCCCGCTAAGTCCTGCTCACTATATACCTCCCTGCGCATTTTCCAATTGCAAGACGCCCCATCCGCCAATTTTAGCCAATCCAACCTAATGACTGGGTATTCGCACCACACATGTAGTTCCTAAAAACACATAGTTCTAAGCACTGTACGAGTACGGTAGATAGCTGTGATATGCGCCTTTATTACTTCCCGGCTGGAATGGTGATTTCAAGATATTGTTGTAGTTAGCCTCATGCCTAATTGTGCTAGCTCCATGAAAACTTAAAATCAGCCTAGTTCCTCCCGAATCTATATTTTCAAAACTCCCTCTAAGGGGTAGCAGATTGAAAATATCTGTGGAACATCTTACTGTAGCTGCGGTTGTTCAGCTATCCTGGTTTGAATTAATGGCATCTCCGGATGTCTAGAGATTAGAATTGATGAGATTATTCGAAATTTAGGTATTACCGAACAATAAACAAGAGAGGTTAGAGTCTCATAAATCCTTTTTAGCTGTACTTAATAAAACGGCATCATTGTTGGAAATCTCATAATGACGAAGGCCCAAGGTGGTATGTATTGTGTAGCCGAAAACTTAAAAAAGATAGGTGAAAAGTGTCGTATTGAGCTTGCTATAGTGCAGTCTCCGAGATTTTTATCCCCGGAGGTGAGCACTAAATCTCAGATGTTTCAGGAGTGCAACAATCTCTAAAGAAAGGACATCCAGACAAGCCCTGAGCGGTATTGTGGGCTTGTCGGGGTGTAGATTTGATTTGTCTGGGGCGGCTCCGAAGGGATTCTGCAAAAGCCCGGAGTTCGCCTTCAATCCTGCCCATAATTCGGACAAAACCACCGGACTACATATGCCCGGGGGTAGGCATTTAGCCCCAGGATTGGGGAAAGTTTATGCAAGTTTTTTCGAGCTGAAAGGTTTTGGTATCTGTGATGCCTTTTTGCGTGGAGAATTGACACCAAAACTTGCGGTTAAAAAAAAACTCATTTCTTTAGATCGCGTTGGACGACTACCCTCAAAGACTACCGATACTGGAAGAGTATTAGGGGGAATTAGCGAAGCCACGTGATAGGGTTCGCCGGGAGTGGTGAGAAAAAAGAAAAACTTTTTAAGGATAGCAATGGGGCTTTCTATCAAAGGTATCTCACTTACACCTCTTTGGGTTGCCCGGGGGTACCATCTAGAATTCTGTTTTGCATAGACGGCCGCTTAAGCTACTGGAAGAGGCGGGACCTCATAGTTGTCTCACCGGGGATAATTTGTAGGCATTCAAGTCTGGGACAAAAGATTCCGCACCAGAAACCTCATCTGGGGGGTGTTAGCCTGATCGAGGTTGATATGAGTTTTACTGGAAAACATAACGTGATTAGGATAGACAAGTGTTAATTGAGTCTCCCACACAACTTCCATCGCGGGTAGAAGATTTTGGCGATATAGGGAGCGAAGTGTGTATGTGGAATCTAGGAGTCGTCACTCCGTCACTTGTTTGTTACTATAGGAGGAAAAGGGCCAGAGTCTGAGATGGTGCCAAGCATCACAACCTACTTCTCACGGCGGTAAATCACCCGGGTCATGGAAGCTCGCTCGGATGTCAGGGAAAATCTGCTGTTGTAATATTCGAACGGAACTCGAATGAAGAAGTGATGATAGCAAAAGAGTCAAGATCATAGATTACCGTGAACTGCTAATTTCAATGACAGGAACAATATAGACAAGCTATATAGTGAGATGACTTGGTTCCACTTCCACCAAGTCTCGGTAACAAAGAACAAAAGCATTGAAAGAAAACACATATAAGAACAAAAAAATAAAATAAAGAAGGTAAAAAGAAGTCCAGACATGTACCTTTCTTGAGAAGAATAGAATGATGTAGAAGAAGAATTTGAGAGGAGAAAGAAACCATATTTGAGAGGACCAAGAAATCATATACGAACACCCCCACTCTCGCAAATATGAACTCAAGATACCAAGGTCTGCTTTACCTTAGATGATAGTAAAAGTAAAATAGTCAAGGGGTATAATCTCCCTGTAGTATAAAAGTAGACTAGCCTTCAATCCCTATAGGTTTTGGTTGTAAAAATTAAGAGTAAATGAAAGGAAAAGTAAAAGCATATACAGTAGACAGAAAGCCTTGTTAAAAACTCATTTTGCTAAAAAGCTCAGGATGTGAGGGAAAAATACGGAAAGAGAAAAGAGCACTTTCACATAAAAGAAAACAAAAAGAAAAAGAAAAAGAAAAAGAAAAGAAAAGATATCCCCTACTGAGCCCGAGAAATACCATACTAAGATGTAAAGCCCGAGTTGACTAACATCTCGTTGATGTAAGTCTGATGAAAACACTTGTGTAAGAAGATCTGGCGGGTTCTCAGTAGTAGATATATAGCGGATATTAACAAGATGATAGCTAGAATCCCATAGTCGTTAGGGTATGATAGTTAGTTTGGGGTACGACCGGCTTAGGGTCGTGACCGCCACTTGTGGGGTTTTTCCCATCGTGTGGGCTTTTCCTGTTTAGTGCGTTTGTGCGCTCTCTTCTGTATTTAAGTCTGAGCTACCAGTAGAGAGCTTCCTGTATTGTACATCGAACATCACACATACCACAACCACCACTTACGTGCTTTTCTCCTGGACTTCGCGCCGTTACCTACGCCACCCCAGTCATTATTGGGTCGTGAGCGAGCTGCCATTAGAGTGTCGCCAACACAAGAGACTTCTCAATTACTGTTCGAACGTAGTGATACCGAATTCCTATATGTTTTGTTTGTTCGTGTAATTGGGGAATCTTTGCCACCTATATTGAGGCTGGATTGTTAGCGTATATGGGAATACTAGTACCTTGTAGAGAACTCTTCTCTATATTAAAATATGAACTGATATCAGCAAAAAGGCTCCTTAACCAGCTCGCTTCTTTTGCTATCTCAATTAGTGCGATATACTCAACCCCTGTACTAGATAATGCAATTAGTATTTGCTTCCTTGATTTCCAACATATAGCCGCTCCAGAAAGCGTAAACAGATAGCATGAGGTTGATTTGCTATCATCTATATCTCCGGCCCAGTCAGAATCCAAATAACCCTTCAAATGTGATTCCTGATTCATAATAAATGTCAGAGAAAGTGTGGCAGTAGTTTGCAGATAGTGGAAGACTCGTTTTGCTGCGAAGAAGTGATCGTTTGACGGGTTAGAACTGAATTTGCTAAGCGTAGAGACTGTGTAAGTGAGATCGAGATGTGTACCCATCATGAAGTACATCAGGCTGCCAATAAGGGCATGATATTCTGTCTGTAGAGACGGTGGAGAGGTCAGTTCAGGAGAGGCCTTGACCAATAACTTTCTATTATCCAAGGGAGTAGCAATACCGTGACAAGAGCTCATTCCAAATCGTGAAAGGATTGTAGAAATAAACCGTGATTGATTGATAGTCCAGTAGTGAGTACCAGAGTGCTGGGTCTGTTTGACTTCGATTCCAAGAAACTGTTTGACAGGGCCAAGGTTACTCATTGTTGAACTTCTATCAACAACCCGCTTGCTATTGTTTCAGCACTTGTATAAATATTCTCGTCTTCACTCAAGTCAATACTCTGACTTTCCGGATTGGCCAAATCATGTAGAGTATCTGTGAATGGCTTATTAATAACGCGCTTGCCTGCTATCAAAGTTGCATCAAACTTGAAATTTGAGGTCAGGATAATCAGACCTTCAACAGGATCCCAGAGATGCCTGATCTTAGATGTAATATGAACATAGCCCATTATTAGAGACTGTCGAGAGCACGCTGAGAACTTCTCACTCCTTTGCTCAGGCGGAATTAGCTTGTGTGCTGCAGACCCAAATCTTCGAAGATACTAAAGTTCTGGCTTGTGACCAGTAAGGGGGGTGCGACGATTCAGTGACGAGCTTGGTAATTGTGTGTGGAGGTATGTACCAGTATTCACTGCCTCAGCCTAGAAGATATCTTCCAGCCAGAAATCCAAAAGCATTGATCAAGCCTTTGTAGATATTGTCCGAATCATGCGCTTGGAAACTCCATTCTTGTGCTATGTGTATGGGTGTGATGGCTCCAAGAAGATACATTTTACACGAAGAATTCTGGGAAAAAACATATTGTTGTATTTACCCTGTCCATTGCCGCACCTAAATCTCCCAATCATATACTCTGGATATTGTTTATCAATGATGGCTTGAAATTCTTGGAAGTCCAAAACAAGTTCCTCTGTGTTCTTGGAGCGCCGAAAGTAAACACATGTGGTTTGGCTAAAGTCATCAATATACAAAATAAAATAACGGTAGTCAGAATGAGCCGCAAGTAATCCACAAAGATCTGAATCGAGAAGATGAAAGGTCTTCATAGTCTTTTCAATAGGCTTGCGGTTATAGGATTGTTGCTACTTCACTTGAATCCAAGTGATACACCTTTAAATAGTTGTATCTACATTTTCGTAATTGGAATACGCGGTAGAAGGCAGGAGTTTCTTTAGAGATTCCAATTCGAGATTTCCAAGTCTTAAGTGCCATATGTCCCGAGAGGGTATTGTTGTTGTAAGAGTACGTGGAGGGTTTGTCGAAGTAGGAGGATTATTTAGTAAAGAGATTTGTGAAGAGGAGAGTCGTGTTTGCACTGACATTGCCAATAGTTCATATAATCCATGCTACAATATTGCAATCCTCTGCTTTCCAGAATAGCAGTATCCATCCCAAAATGTCATTGGAACAATATTGTCAAACTGACTAACAGAGAATAGTGACTGTTGAATACCGGGTACATAAAGTACTATGATAGTGATCCTTAAGCCACATGGAAAATCCAGGGATACACGTCCAGTTCCACCCCCTTTAATTATCTCAACATTACCAACAGTAACTGCGATATTTTCTTCAAATAGCTGAAAGTCAGCAAACAGGCTTGGATCAAATGTAAGTTGATGCGACGCTCCTGAATCAATAATCCAGTAGCCATTTGTGGCCCTTACCTCCAACAATTTCTGAGAGAAATAGGCATGGAATGTTTGAGACTGCTGATAAGTAATGATTGTAGTGGTAAGAGCATGGACAACAGCAAGGTCAGCCTGTGTTGGTTTATTGGCTGCTGTTTGCATAGAACTCTGACCAGGCCCCCGATAACCTCTGCTTCTATCTGCAAAGGCCATAACATCTATCCTGTTATGGTCCCTTGTTCATTTAAACCAATCGTTTTGAATATGTCCTTTTCTACCGCATTGCCAATATTGCATTTGGTTCTGGCCTTTATTACTGTTTCCTCTTCCAAATCCATATTGTGAACTTGTCGGTCTGAATCGTCCACTACTAGGATTAACCCGCACTCGGGTTTGGGCAAAGCTACAACTTACGTGTAAGTGGAAGAAGCGGTACCACTAGCGGGTAGAAGTACCTGGTTTGGATTGAGTGTAAAGAGTGCTGGAGATCGGTATATTGCTTCCGATACGCGATTGGCTAGAGGTTGGGTGATTGGATTCATGTGCAGAGCGGTGGGTTTCTTCTGACAATTCCCACTCAACTAAAGTAGATATTACTTTAGTTAAAGTTGGTTGCTAGGCTGGTTGGTGAAGAATAATGTTGACAATATTTTTGAATGACTCTGGTAGTGTGGTAGTCAGATGGGCGATGAAGGTTTCATCAGAGATTGCTTGCTCTGACCCTTCAAGGCGGTTGCGGTAATCGCTAAGTTGGTTTATATATGCCATTGCTCCAAAAGGTGATTTGCTTAACAAGGTTGGACGCAAGGCATGAAACTGCCTAAGTAGGCTATACCTTCCAGCCTGGGAGGCAGTAGTATCGAGCTTCTCAGCCAACGCTTTCCACATTGTTTGAGTATTGGTAAGGTTTCTGATATATGGTTTAATCGAGATATGACATACTGCGTTGATCATGACTGCAGCCTTTGCAATCCTCTTATTCCCAGAGTTTACTTCAGTATTGTCCCGGTTCTCAGGATAGTCTTCTGCTTCAATCACTATAAGAAGACCCTTTTCAGCTCTGAGGAAGAGCTCCATGTCTGGTCTTTATTGGTGGTAGTCACGGTTTGACTGTGTCAACTTTGGAGTTTCGCCCCACTTATATTTAAACACATCAGTCCCCACGCCGAGTGCACGCTCCGCGCCCTCTACACCTCCAGTCATTGAAATCACAACTCCACGTCCTTCAGTGCACGATCCCCCCTCTCCCCCTAACTCCACCTGCCTCCCAGGCTTCGCGTCCCTGGCCCGCCATCACCACGATGGAAGATCTCCCTCCCCTCCCCTCTTCAAGAACCACCTCGGCACAGTCTTCTTCCCCCGAGCTCAATGAGTCCCACCTATACATACGCGACTTCGTACGCGAGACCCGTCAGAGGCTAAATTTTACCTCAACTCAACTTCCTATCCTCGACGATCACCAGCTCTCCGGCTTGTCGGACGGCGAGACGATCCTCGTCCCCCTTTCCTGCTCCTCCCTCAACGCGCTCGCCTCCATGACGCGTCAGCTGGACACCATAACAACCCAATTGGGTAATATCCAAACCGCCCTCCACACCATGCCTACCTGGACAGCCCTCCAGGGTACTCTCGAGCCGATCAATGCAGCCATTCGTGACCTGTCACATAGGGTGGCTGCTCCCCCTCCCCAAGCGCCTGCCCCCACTCGGCCTCCTGTTCCCCCGTCTGGTGCAACCACACGTCAACCACCTGCCCCCACTCGGCCCCAGATTCCCCCACCTGGTGTACCCGCACCTCCCCTCCCCAGGCCCAAAGCAAGGGCTCCCCCCCCAAGTAAGACCCCCACACCCTCTTTCGACCCGGACATACCCAGATATGATGTGGGCACCCGATCCTTTTACGGCGACCCCAGGGCGTACGCAGACAAGTTCCCGGACTCGTGGGAAGCAAACGCGTTTCGCGAGGGGAAGTACCCCGACCCTACCACCTTCATTGCAGGGCACCTAGCCCCCGATTACACCAAACCAAACCAATCGTATGCCAAGGCCGCCTCTGCTGGCGCTCCCAAGGGCAAGAAGAATAAGAGCTCCCTCACGGCCGCCCAAGTCGCGTCAGCCAGCAACAGTGTGCCTGCTACCCAGCCACCAAAGTCGCTCCCTACGGCTGAGAGGAGATTCTACGCTCCCCGCTCTTCCCCCTCCGAGCATCAACAAGCTTCCCTGATAGCTGCCACCTTCCCCGATATAGCCGCTCGCGTCCTCAGGGATGCAAACTGTGTCCTCCCCCTCGCGGTCACGACCAAGGTCAACGATCGCGGTTCTGTCACCCTGCTCGTCACCGACCCTGCCACCCCCGCCGCCGCCTTCGCACCTTACTTCGACGCACTCTCCGCCCAGCTCAACAAGTCCTTCCCAGTGTGTAACAATCCTATTGTTAAGCACGTATGCAACAGGCAACGACCGTCGTTTCTTGTGTAAGCGAGTCTCGCTTTTCTGCACCAAGGCGTAGGAATGTACTGTCTCTTCAGATAGTACGGAACTGGCT
>Ga0307517_10008386_pt1 | contig 14832 bp, 10 predicted proteins | sample 23_EM_MG_FD_194515 | JGI IMG/M metagenome (GOLD analysis project Ga0307517, IMG submission 194515) | Populus trichocarpa ectomycorrhiza microbial communities from riparian zone in the Pacific Northwest, United States - 23_EM | ecosystem: Host-associated > Plants > Roots > Unclassified | place... | reverse complement strand
ACAACCAGTTACATCCACCGGGTGGCGCCACACACGTCGCTTAAATGGCGCACACGACACTCACGCACTGAGGGGTGCCGAGCACGCACCAGCAGCTGTAAACATTAAAAAAAAAACTCAGAAAAAAATGTGAAAAAATACCAAAATACCCATATAAAAGTACAAAAATACCCCCCAAATACTAAGCTTATGTTTTGTCTCTCCCAAGGTTAAGGATATATTTGTACTATACAGTAAAATCCAAAAACCCCAAACACCCAGACAGTCAATTGCGTCCACCGGGTGGTGTCACACGCGCTGCCTAAATGGTGGAGATGCCACCCACGCGTTGGGGTGTATCGAGCACGCATCAGCAGCTTTAAGCATTAAAAAACTCTAAAAAATATGAAAAATAATAAAATACCTCCATAACCCTAGTAATTACACAAAATACTCATATAAAAGTACAAAAATACCCAAAAATGCTAGGCTCGTGTTTTTTCCCTCCCAAGGTTAAAAATATATTTCCACTTTACAGTAAAATCTGAAAACCCTAAAATACTCTTATTTATTCTAAGGGTAGAATCGTATTTTTTCAGTTAAAATATTTATGCAAAGTCAAGGTAGCTCTTTGGTTAACAGTTTTGTATTTTGTTGATTCTGATGGTAAAACAATATTTATTTACTCTGTAAAAGAAAACATTAACATCCCCATCCAAAAAAAAAACTTAATTTTTTGAACAAAAAAGTACAAATATAATTTTCATGTGATTTACTATGAATAGGGGTAAAGTAAAACACTCGTGACTTTTAGTTTTCTAGGTAATGATCGATGCCAAAAGTTTGGATTGTTATGCAAAGGTAAAAGTGAGGACAGCATTGGAACCACCACGTGAACTGCTGCTTTTGAATGATTTCTAGGTCCACAGCAGCGCCTTGTAGTTCTAGCTGGTTTGTATTTTCAATTTTGGCTTGTATCTTGACGAATTCTCTTCAATGCTAATATTCCTTCCTATGACACGTCGTGGCTTATTCTCTTCCCAGGAGAACATAATTAATTTTAACCTGCCGTGTACCCATTCTCAATACTTATATTTATTTAATTTTAGTTAAAATTCTTAATTTTTATTCATGTGTTTTACTTTTTATTTTTAGCAAAAATATGTTTTTTTTCTTAGCAACTTTATTCTTTCAACAAAAACTTAGGACAACTAAAATAAATATTTGTAAGAATTTTAATAATTTTATTTAAAAAGAAAAATGTGTTTCTTAAGCCAAAACTCTCTTTTTTTTATTCATGTATTTGTTTTTTATTTTGATGAAAATATGTTTTTTCTATTAAAAATAAAAACTTATCATGATTTCAAATAAAAGTTTCAATAATATATATATATACACACACATGCATCATGTGTGTGAGTGAGATATGCACTTTCAAGTATTATGAATATTCAATGAGATTAAAATATATAGTTTATTATTTTTATATATTGATAATTTTGACGTGGTTACATGAAAATTTTATAAACTTAATTTGAGAAAATTATATAAAAAACTATATGATAAAAAATAATAAACTATATATTTTAATCTCATTGATTATTCATAATACTTGAAAATGCATATCTCTCACTCACACACATGTATGTATATACGTTAAAAAAAAAAACATAAGAAAGTTTAGAGAGAATCATATTAATAGTTTTTCTTGTATTGTTATGTATATATCCATGACTATTTTTATATAAAAAACACAATAATATAATAACAAAATTAAAAAATCATAGAATATTTAGGTTATGTTTGGGTATGAAATTTAAGTTATTTTTTAACTTTTAACTAAATAAAAATAAAAATATATTTAGTTGGAATTAACTTTTGATATAAATTAAAAATTAGTTATAAAATTGATTTAAAATTTTGATTTAATCAAAAGTTAAGATTTTAACTTTAAATTTATCAATTATACCTTTTAGTATATTCTTTCTTAAAATGTTGCTTTGAGTAATTTTTCTTAAAAATCCTTCTAACTTAAATTTATTTTAAATCATCTAGTGAGTTATAAAAAAATAACTTAAAAATTATAAATCAAAATAAAAATCATAATTGTTTGAATTATGTTAAACGGAATCTTAATTATTATTTTTCCTTTAATTATGTTTGATTATCTCAATGAAGGATTCCATGCTCCACAACATCTTTCTATAATATCTTCTAATACAATCATCAAATTAATCCTGAAATTATATTAGACGTTCTTGAAGATAAAGCATATTAGTATTGATGGTTCCCGAAACACGTAAATGCATCGGAAATAATAAATTTAAAATTTATTTAGGAGTTCCAAGAATCTTGTTTGATAGATATAGGGTTGTTTAAGTTTTATACAAAGATTACATGAAGATCTGATATTCTTATCGGCTTTAAATAATTGCTTTAAAATTGAGTTGTCGTAAATCACAAGTTGACCAAATATCCAACCTCTAACAGTAATAAACTTGAACCACCAATGAGAAATTTCTTAAATCTTTTTAGGAGAGAGTGATTGTTATATCTTAGAATGGTAGCTCTTTGCTTTTATGTTTTTGGTATTTCAACATTATACTATACTCAAATTTTTCACCATCAACCGGAAATAAAAGGCATAGCTTTGTATTTATAGAAAAACCTAAAAATCCTATAAATACCAATTTATTAATTTGTCCCTTAAATAATATCATATAATAAATACGATTTTATTAATAAATTAAATATATTTACATGAACAAACTCAATCATATTATTGGTTAAAGGCATATACATTAACAAGTTCAAGTTAAAATAAAATTATTCGTGCATACTTTTGTGTTGTCAATAGCAAAAAGACATTAATTTATACATGATAGCTAAGCAACACGAAGCACCATGAGGGAGGAAGCTGACAAATGATAGGATTAATTATAAGGATCACAAGAATGCATTAATTTCAGCTAATTTGATTAGCAATACTGAAACTTCGAGGAAATTATAATAAAATATCAATACTAAAGGGTTCTTAAATGTGTAAATTAGGCAATGTAAGATCTAAAATTTTATCTCAAATTCAAGTTCAATTCAACTCAAACTCAACCTAAAGTAACTTAAGTATATAAGAAAAAGTTACAAGAGAATAATTCTTATGGTTATTGTAACCTTCACATCATCAAACCATATATTTTAATTTTTTATCTTGAGTTTTTGGGTTTAAGAAAGATGAAAGTAGCAAATAAGTGGTTTCCTCTCATGTTACTTTTAATTATGATTTATTTATGAAAGGATTAAACAAGAGATTAGGATTTATAAGGATTTAAAGTTTATGTTGTTAAGATTGATTCACGATTATTATGGATTTAATGTTAAATGATTGATTGTTAAGATTGATTCACGATTATTATGGATTTAATGTTAAATGATTGATTTTGAGTGTGTTGTTAGAAATAAAGATTTGTGAATTGATTTTTTATGAGTTAATAAATTTGTTTCAACTTTGCTGAAAATCTAGATAGAATGGTTTTGAGGTTGAAGATCATGAAATTTTATTTTGGTCTTTGATTTATGAAAATTACAATTTAGTCTCTAAACTTTGGAAAATTATAATTTGACCCCTAAGACATATTTTGGAATCTGAGCAGTATTATTATGAGGTTAAGGATGATGAATCTCAGTTTGATAATTGATTTATATAATTTTCAGTTTAGTCCCTCCATTTTATAGATTTATAGTTTAGTCCCTGAACTTTGGGAAAAAAATACAATTTAGTCTCTAGAATGTAAATTGAGATTCTTGAAAAAATTAAGGATGGATTATGGGTGAAATTTTAGTATGGTTATGTATTTTGGTCCTTGATTTATGAAAATTACAATTTAGTCTCTAAACTTTGGAAAATTATAATTTGACCCCTACGACATATTTTGGAATTTGAGCAGTATTATTATGAGGTTAAAGATGATGAATCTCAGTTTGATAATTGATTTATATAATTTTCAGTTTAGTCCCTCCATTTTCGAGATTTATAGTTTAGTCCCTGAACTTTGGGAAAAAATACAATTTAGTCTCTAGAATGTAAATTGAGATTCTTGAAAAAATTAAGGATGGATTATGGGTGAAATTTTAGTATGGTTATTTTTTTTTGACATTTACAGTTTGATCATCCAATTCTGGTAAAATTATATATTGGTCCCTGATTTCTAAAAACTGTTGTTTTAGTCCCTAATCTTAGAAAACTAAACCTGGTTTTCTTTTATGCATTGGAGTCTTTTATGTGTTGTTTTAAGTTTTTTTTTAGTATATTTTGTATATTCATTATAGGTACTTTTAACGATCCTTAAAAAGATTTTCGAGTCTTCATTTGATATTCATTTTACTTTTATATTTTTTCGGCTGAGTGAAATAATTTTTAATATGCATGTGATATAAATAAATATGTATTTTGATTATATGACGAGTACAACTAATTAATTTCTTGAATATTTATATTTGTTACTTTATTTTCCAAGTACTCATCTATTCTTGAATTTGCACTCGCATTCTGTTGAACTAAATTCTATTTGATATTATATACATTGCTTTGATAATTATATGAATATCTATTATATTTTGATATAGGAATTTCAGTAACTACATGCTAATAGAGAGTAGTTAGTCTATGTGTACATAGTATTCTGTATACCTAACTGGTGAGAGAGGCACCAACCTATAGCGACTGATCCTCTTACAGTGGTTATCTTCGTGTGTCATTTGTTCTCTGACATGTATTCCACTATTTTATAATACGTTTAGTATGTATATGTATATCAAGATAAATCGGCTTGCAAACTATTAATATCTAAAATGTATATTAAATGTTATCCTCTCACTAAGTTGGTTAAACTCACTCATCATTTATTATTTCAAGTTCTTAGTTTCTATTAGCATGTGGACTTTGTTAAGTGTTCTTACTTCTTCAATTTTGATCGGTATGCCTTGCTTATTTTGTGAGGTTTTCCTTTTAATTTTGATTTGATGTCCTAGATGCTCCATTATTACCCTGTTTTAATTAAGTTTGGATTTTAACAATGTAATGAGTATTATAAATTATTATTTTTGTTTTAATTACTGTGAGAAGTTTTGAACTATCATTTGGTTTCATTAGTTTTGAATTATATAATATTTTGTAAAATTATGAAATACTGCGTGTTTTCAAATAATTGTTTTTATATATGTCTGTTTTGAAGCTTAGCGTAGGTGGGGTGTCATTACGACACCGCTCCTGCATTGCCAGTCATGGACCGGATTCGGGTCATGATAGGCAATTAGCATACAAAATACAAATAAATGACGAAATAGCACAGGATGAAATTTTTTTGGTGAAATAGCACAGTTTCAAGATGTTGCAATTCAAAAACGCGACATTTTAATAATGTTTGGGTTCATAACTGCGACATTTAATCAACTGTCACGATTTAAAAACGCGACATTTAATAAAATATTGTGGTTCAGAACCGCGACATCAATTAACAGACCATTTTGATAGATATTTCAGAAAACAATCGAACAATAGCCAAAATCTGTGTTTTGATCCTAAAAGAATTTATAAAATCATAGTTTTTGTTCATATGAAATTTGATTTACTTCATGATTTTAGAAAGTTAAAAATTTTACAATTTTAACAAATTTTAGATAGAGTTTTTCTATATAGAAACTATATCCAAGATTTTGTCCCGTTTAAAAAAACTTGCAAACAAACACAATAACCTCAATCAACAAATTCTAACTAAACTAGCAAAATGTAGAGTCATGCAAAATCAATAAAATATAATTCAATAATACAATATTCAAGTAATCTCAAAATATATACACATAACTCATAATTTATCTATATCTACGTTGTTTATTGAATGATCCGAGCTTATCAGTAGCGCGATTGAATACAGGTCCTGCACCTTATCATCTGTCACGGTATCGTTAATAGTTAACTTTTCTCTAAAGATATCAAATTCAGAACATCAGACATTTAACCACCACCACCAAATACATAGATGGAACTCTCGTTTGCTTAGTCAAATCATTCTTTGAATGAAAGGGTGAAGAAGCAGAAAGGATGAAAGAAGAGTAGGAACAGAGACGAGCGCACAAATTATCTTCAATGCTAATATTCCTTCCTACGACACTTCGTGGCTTATTCTCTTCCAAGGAGAACACAATTAATTTTAACCAGCCGTCGACCCATTTTCAAAACTTATATGTATTTAGTTTTATGATAATTAAATTAAATGTGCATGGTTTTAGTCTTTAAGATAAAAAAAAAATGTATTATTTTAGTTAAAATTCTTATTTTTTATTCATGTATTCTACTTCTTATTTTAACGAAAATATGTTTTTTTTTTCTTGGCAACTTGATATTTTCAATGTTTTTTATTCATGATGTGATAACAATGAATGATCGACGCCAAAAGTTTGGATTGTTATGCAAAGGTAAACGTGAGGACAATATTGCACCCACGTTAACTGCTGCTATTTGGTTCGCGGTTGATACTATATTTCTTAAAATTTAAAAAGTTATTTTATTTTTTGTTAAAAAAATAATTTTTTATATATATTTTTAGATCATTGATTTAAAAATAATTTTAAAAAAATAAAAAAAATATTATTTTAATATATTTTTAAATAAAAAACACTTAAACCACCTTCTTACCACAATTCCAAAAATAAACAGTAGCACCTTGTACTTGTAGCTGGCTTTTATTTTCAATTTATTTTTTTATTTTTAGTTTGGAATTGGATTTGAAGTTGCTAAGGATAATGGGCTGCATTAGCCCCATAACATATGAAGGCTTCTCTGAAATAAATGATCTATTCATAGCTTCAACTGGACAGAGCCCCAAGTGACAAGCCGAGAATTAAAACAAAAGCTAAAACAGGTTGTATATTTCAACCATCTCGTATTTGTATTGCATAATAAAATTATTAAATAATTCTTGAACGCAAATTTCATTTAACTTGTCTCTTTTTTAGAATTTCATTTTAATTTCAAAATTAAAATGTCTAAATTATCTTTCAAATATAATATTTTTAGGCTCGCATCCAGGCATTTTTTTTGTTATTTCATCTTTTTTGTATAATTATCAACTAGCTAGAGTCAGTAACAATTCAGTATTTTTATACTATAAAATATTATAAAAAATAAATAAAAAGTTGTTGATATATATGTGTGTGTGTACACGCGTCACACGTAAGAAGTGCCCACGCTCATCAGGAGTCACGTGCAGTGCCCCCCCAATGGCCAAAAATGGCCAACCACCGTGTCACCAAAACATAAAGTGGCAGCAAATCCTATGGAGTAGCCCTGTACGGTGATTTGCAATGGTTTGGCCACAGTTGAACTTTTTCTCCCTTTTCTTCTCAGGAATCGCGTTGGACCAACTAAAATTAAATTTTGTCCTCCAATTGTGTTTTTGTTTTAATTCTAATCCTTATTCTTTTTATTACTTTTTATTTTTTAATTTTTTTTTATTGATTTATTTTCTTAATTTTATCCCTTAGTATTTGATTCTATTTGGTTTTCATATCAAATTTGGTGTACATTCTTTTTATTGTTATTTCTTTTTATATACCATTTTTTTAATTATTTTTTTTTAATCTCATCCCTCATCATTTTATTTGATTTTATTTTATTTTTATATCAAATTTGGTTCTTATTCTTTTAGTTGCTTTTTTTAATTAATTTTTTTTTCAATTTCATCCTTCAGTATTATATATTTTTCGAATTGGGTTTCATCATTTTTTTTTGGTACGGTGATCTTAGTCTCATGACTCAAGTCACAAGAATAAAATGTTAACCCGAATTAATATCAATTTTTTTTTATCTTTCTTTAAACTAATTTTCTTTTTCAATTTTATCATTCAACATTGAGTTTATTGAAGATTAAGCTTCTTTATTTTTTTTTCAATTTGCTTTATGTGAGAATAACTTGGCTTCATGATTTGAGTTGCGAATTTGTCATGCTAAATCATATTGGCTCAGGACTTTTACATCATTTTATTTTGTTTTTATGTCAAATTTGGTTTTCATTCTTTTAATTGCTTTTTTTTCTTTGAATGCTTTTTTAAAATTAATTTTATTTTTTCAATTTCATCCTTCAACATTGGAATGGTTGAGAATTGGATTTTATAATTTTTTTCCATACAACAATCCTAATCTCATGACATGAATCTCGTGTCACGTGTATGAAATGTTAACCCGGATTATCATCGGTCATCGGTCTTTTTTTAGTAATTTTTTTTACACTGATTGTTTTTATTCCAACCTTTAACATTAAGTTTATTAAAATTTGCACTTTTTTTTTTCTCAACCTCACTCAGGTTATGATTTTGCCTTGCTAACTCAGATTGGTTTTAGACTTTCTATTTTATTTTATTTTATTTTTTATTTATTCTTTTAACATTAGGTTATAATAGAATTCAACTTTATAATTATTTTTTTTCATTTTAGCAAGTGTTTTTTTTCTGTGAGTTATAGTTATCACCTTTTCTCTTTAAATTTAGTATATTTAGTGTTGTTGCTTTTTTTTAGTTTAACGTGGGTGTCTAGGCCAGCTTGCGCGCACCTCGACTAATCCCACGGGCCCTGAAGTTAACGACCATGCAAGCCTCCAGTGGTCATCATATGAGCAATCACAGTGCTCGAATCTGAGACTACAGAGAGAGCAAATCTCTTGATCCCAAGCTCTTATTACTGGACCACCACTTAGATGGTTGTGTTGTTGCTTTTTGATTCTATAAGTTTGTGTCTTACGTACTTAGGAAAACCAGCCCAGACTTTGGGCCAGAACGAAATTGTTCAATCTTCCCCTCCCTTTCCAATCCATCCCCATGCTTGACTCCTCCTCCCTTCTAATCCTAGATTTACCTAAAACCTCTTGAAAGTTAAGAACTCGAATTGTTCCCAAATCCCAACTCTCAAAATAAAAGTGTTTGGCAAATGTAAGATGATAAATTGCTGAAAAATGTCACTGCACCCTTTTTTTTATTATTATTGCTAGCAATTATATTATTCGGGGGTTTTATTTGGCTTTGCTATCCAATTATGTTTTTAAAATTATTTTTTAGCTTCAAATTAATTTTATATTTTTAATATGTTGATATTAAAATTTAAAATTTAAAAATAATAAAATATTATTTTGATACATTTCCAAATAAAAACCAATACTTACTACACTACTCTTGAATGCAACGCAACACACGAAGTATTACAAAAGTGCTTTTCATTGATTTTAATGGCTTTACATCAAAAACACCTCGTAAAAACTTTGAAAAAAACACTTTGAATTTTGAAACACTTCACTTTAAAAACAGATATCTAAGAATATTAATCCAATTTCAATTCTACAACACGGACTTAAAAACTGGACGAACTCGACTTCAGAAGTCCGTTGTCATGGAAGAGGAACAGCAAGATGCATACTACCTTCTAACTATTATTCTTTTCCTACAAATAAATTCACCTACTAGCACTTTCTCATTGAGTTCGCTTATTCTTCCAGCATCCCACAGTGGAGGAATGGAAGAAATATACTAGTTCTTATGGGGAGTTGAAGGTTCAGACAAACTGCTGGTCGAGTCACCTGTTGTTGGATCGAGTGCAGTGCCACTTGGAAGAGAGCCATTTCCACCTTCTTGAGACACTACAGGAATCTTCACAGCCACTCTTTCCATCTCCTTCTCAAGCTCTTCTTCCTGGCGCAGAGCAGTAAATTGGGTATCCAGAGACTTGGCCGCGGCTAACCATGCAAGCACGATCACCAGAAGTATTCCTCCAAGGTAAGGAGTTGAATTGGCAAGTGACCCAAAGGTTAAAATCATAAACTGTTGAATTAGAGCCCCTCCAGACTTCCCCAACGGATTGCAGACAACATCAATGGCTGCCTTCCCTTTAACCTACAGCACAGATTAAAGCAGCAAGATTAGCACTGAACAACAAGCCATTTTTAAATTGACTTTTCCATATCCTGCATCAAAACCGTCTCAGAATGACTGAAACAGATTGCTAGTCTAAACTACAAAAGCATCTAAAACAAGTAAAAGGTCCATACCTTAGTGTCCTCATCCAAGGGAATATAAGCCATTTCTTTGCATGGATCAAACAAACTGTACTTGGCACTCTTGCTGAAAATGTTTTGCAAGGCACCCACATATACAGCAGCAAGAAGAGGAGTCATCCCAAACTGTGCAAGGGTAGGAACAAGAGGGCCCCCAAACAAAATCAGAGAGAAGAAACCAACTCCTGTTAGAAGCAGGACTGTAGGTGTAATTTTAGCTGCAACTCCCCATCCATATTTGTCAAATATAAATTGACTTAGAAGCATCATCGTGAAAGTTGCTATTCCAGTTGCTGTTGAAAAGTCACCCATAAAGGCAGAGTACTCATTTGGGCTGGGGAACTGCGAATTGAGTGACAGAGAGGGGAGCAAAGAGAATCAGTAATCAATAAGTACAGAGAAAAGGAGGGCAAGGACACAATCAGATCAAGTTTACCTGCGCCTTTAACTTTGATTTCCAGGTAACCTCAACAAGGTTGATGCTAATACCATATGCAACCACCAAAGTCGCAAGATCTCTAATATATCTGGAAGACACAAGGAATTTCATGCTCTCCATTGTGGTCATCTTTGGCTTTTCCTGCACATGGATTTTCATTCTATTTTAAGCTATGTTTGTTTTTGCGGACCAACCATATTTTTTTAAAAAAATTTATTTTTGTTTTTTGCTTCAATTTTTTTGGTGTTTTTGGATCGTTTTGATATGTTGATATCAATCATGAATTAAAAAAAAAAAAAAACAATATTTTGATGCATTTCCAAGCGAAGTGCACTTTGAAAAGTAATTTAAATCTTCAAAGTATATCCTTCTAAATTGAATCTCATCAAACTACAAGTGAAAATATAAATTGTAATAGAGCAAGCACATGAACTCTTCAGTAATAAAATTGATGTGGTTGTACATTTATCGATATGGTGGAAATATTTACAGAACAAGAATTCTCACTTCTGCAGCTTTAGATAATTTGTAAGGATGTTTTCACACCCTTCAGTGTCTATACACAAGGTTCCTTCAAGTGATTTAACCTTTTTTTTGTTTTATACGAGCTACAAAATAAGCTTTTCAACACCTTCAATGATAATTAAAAAAAAAAAATCCTTGTTAACAAAATTATAAAGGTAAGCCTGTCCTAATCAGCATTGAATGAACAAATCTAGATAGGCTAATAATCAACAAAATATGGCAAGAGAAGCATATAGCTGGTAAGATGCTGTCACATCACATTTTTAAAACTTGTTCCTTATATTAAGAGTGCCGTGTTAAAAAAAATTGCAGAGTGGCTGATGAAAAAAATATCCAGTGCCAAATTAAAAAAAACAAGTAATTTTTATGGGTATACTATTTCAATTTCATAATAAAATTTAAATAGTATACTTTGAGAAGATTACCTTCTTCTTCTTACTTCGGGTTGGTAGAGCAACATACGTATTCACCCACCAGTAACACAAACAGATTGCAAGCCCCATCAACACTACAATGCTCATCATTCCTTTGAGCGAGATGGCCCAACCATCAACACCAGGACCCAAGTTTCTTCTCAAATTAGAGAAGTACTTCACTGTTCGGCCTGAGAAAATCAGAGCAACATTCGCCCCAAGTCCAAAAAGAGGGTAAAATCGTTTTGCTTCATCTATAGTAGTGATCTGCACAATACATGCAACATCATTAAGTGGGTAGCTTCAATCAACATTTAAGTGCCATTCAGATATGGAAGAGAAAACAAAAACACTTTATACATATCAGAAGAAGCATCTGTCCATAACCACTCTTGCACTAAACATGGCAAAGACGATTCTCGCATTTGTATTAATCCCCCGATTGATAAAAGTGGAAATTAAAGTTTAAAAAATAATACACATTTAGAGCAGTATGAAACTCTGTTCATTTGTGTACAGGTAAACAGAATCATATCCACAACCCTTGTAGGAGATTCAACGAAATGAACAAACACCATCATAGGTCCTTTGGAAGCATTAACAAAACTTAACCAGGTAATTAAGAGATGCAAATGAGAGAAGCATTTGTATAAGGTACAATTACAACTATGGCATGGCAAACCTGGCATCTACACCAGACATCAGCCCAGACAAAGGCAAAATGAAGTGCTAAGACTGTTTGTAACATCTAACTGAATATCAATAGAGAGTCAACTTAAAGATCAAAATAACCATGCTTCACAAGCACGTCACAGAGAGTTATTATCCAATCTTCCTCTACAGTAAGTTAAACCCTTTCCATAGAGATGAGAAAGATGAACCTCTACACGACCTCAAATAGTCCACATCTTATTCAGCTTCACTGAATGCCAAATGAAGAAAAGCAATTATGTATTTTCTTGTTTGATCGGATCATTTAAACCAGCAACATTCACTAATGAAAAATCAAATTATTCATGCTAAACAGCATCTCAAAGGGACAGGGCTCTTTAAAATTTTATTAATCAAACCAGTTTTACTTCACTCCGACAAAACTCGCAGCACTTTTCATAATCCATGAATCTCTTTTTCTTTTAAGCATGGCACAGATGCTGAGGAACTAGCACCCAAAAATATATTCAGCATATATTAGAACTGGATGAAAAAACAAAAGCATCAGAAATGAAGAGGGAACCTATAAATCGATTGAAATATCAATGACTGAAACATGTAAGCCCTTATGCAAACTACAACTCAAATTCAGAGCAGCTTTGTAACAATTCAAAGAATTATCGATTAGAGAAAGCATGAGTAACATATCAGTGACCTCTAGCGCATGGATTTTCCTTTCTTTTTTTAAAACAACGTACGAAAAAGACAAATTATATAACAAAAGAAGAAAAAAAGACAACCACAGCTACAAACAATCAACAGACAATTTTGAATCCAAAACAGCCTTCATAAAGAAGGATGGTTACCTGATTAGCAAATCCCCAGAACAGCACTGAAATCACCACACTCCCCCACAATTCAGCCATGACATAGAACAAACAAAAGGTCCAAATCCTCATAATTGCTAGAGGACCAAGAAACCTTGGGCCAAGTACGTTGAGAAGTTTATCAGCAAATGCTTCAGGGTGGATATAGTTGCTGAGAGGATACAAAACAAACCCAAAAGCCCCAAAGAAGGCAATAAAAGGAACGATTACAGTATAAAAGAGAGCTTGTTTTGACAATACATTAGCCAATTTTGTATACAATAACATGAACCCAACAGCCATAGGCAAATTCACCCAAGTTTTCAAAAATGGTATAATTTCTGCACTGCTACCTTTGGCTGTCACGACCAACACATCCTTAGTGTCTCTAAGGATTGTGTAGTTAAAAAGAATACAAAAGAACATTAACCCAAGTGGGATAATTTTTTTAAGAGTCGCAAGCTCAATACCCAAAAACTTTGGTTTATCAGTTTCTTCACCAAACAAAGGTTGTCCATCAGCTGCAGCCTCTGCCCTGCAAATATGCAAGTTTCTATCTTTTGGGGAAAACCCACTTGGTTTTGATACAAAGGTAGGAAATTTTGGGACCCCATTTGAAGATAAAGAAAACCCGGTAAAAGTTTTAGGTTTTGTAGCAAAAAGCCTCTGCTTTAAGCCCTGTGAAGGATACAAAGCTCTGGTTTTGGGGTTTGAAGGTAGTGAAAGAAGCCCTTTGGTTTGCAGCACCGCTTCCATGTCTCTCCCTCTCTGTTTCCCTCTCTTTAGATCCCTTAAACAAAACCCAAATCTTTGGTTTTCAATAAGAAAGCATAAGAGAGACGCAGAGAGAAATTGAGAGATAAGGTGGCCGAAGGAGAATGTTTTGATTAGAGAGAAATTGAGAAGCGATAGAATACTTTTATATATAGGAACCGAAACACTCAGACCCTCTTACTGTTGTAATATGTTTTTCAGTCAGACGACTAAAAATTTATTTTTTAATTTTTTAAATTTATAATAGATTTAAAATATATATTTTAAAGTTTTTTTAATGATTTTTCTTTACAAACTTTTCACTATTGTCCAAATAAAAAACTAAAAAATATTATTTTATATATATAACTATATAAGCACCATAAGATATTAAAATTATTTTTTTTACATTTTCATATTGAGTTAGTATTATAAACTTATTTGTTTACTATAAATATAATAAAAATATTTTTTTAGTTAATAACAAGACTTTCTCATGATAATTTTTAATTTTAATAAAATAAAATTAGTATTCTACAATTGAGTTATTACAAATACAGAATATTATAATGACTATTATAAATAATCATAATCTTGATATATGTATTTAAAAAAAAACTTTATTATCAACAAATGAGTATATTTTTAAATTTTGCATTGAAACAAAAAGTTCAAAAAGAAAATTATTTTCTTTTACTACTAAACACATCATTATTTTCTTAAAAAACTATTATTACAGTTTTCATCCAAAGTGGGGAAGGTTTTCAATCTGTAGGGTAAAAAAAAAAAGACAAAATCTATGGTTTCAGAAATCAGAATGAGCATAGCAAGTGGAGTTAAATGCCCTGTTAGGGAACGATTAAACGGAGTTTTTTAAAGATTTTAAAAAAATTATTTAAAATTATATTTTTAAATTTTTAATATATTTTAATATATTTTTAAATTATATTTTCAAACAAAAAAAAAGATGGGGAGGGGGGGGGAATCTCTTGAGGTTTCTGCTAGATGCTGATATGCCCTTCGAGATACTTTACACTTTTCTAAATAAAATGGGATACAGGGTGTGAAAGTAACATGTGAGATTGTCAAGTTTCCTGCTGAATTTTCATTTT
>Ga0307517_10008385_pt1 | contig 14832 bp, 6 predicted proteins | sample 23_EM_MG_FD_194515 | JGI IMG/M metagenome (GOLD analysis project Ga0307517, IMG submission 194515) | Populus trichocarpa ectomycorrhiza microbial communities from riparian zone in the Pacific Northwest, United States - 23_EM | ecosystem: Host-associated > Plants > Roots > Unclassified | place... | reverse complement strand
ATCTCTGAGACCAGTTAGGGTTCCTAGTGACCAAAATACTAGGTGGCGACTCCCACACCATTTTTCACTACTAAGAGACAAAGAACTCCTTGTCTCACCATATTTACTAGATATATATCCCCCCATACATTTGAGGGTGGACGATCGCTGCGACGTCGTGCACGTGCGACAGTAATAATTATTATTTATAGTTGATTTATTTATCATAATATTTTTGTTGCACTTTTCAGGGCCATCTTATTTACGTCAGGAGTAGTTGTTATCCTATTCTATTTTTATAATTATAAACTAGGAACAATATGTATAGTTTTGGGATCGACTGTAATTTACTTAATCATGTAATAATAATGTTAAATCTCTACTTTTAATGCATAGATACAAATGAATATCACTGTTATAATATTCTTATGATTTTCTATGCATATGCTTTTATCTTTTTTTTCCTTAGGATGCATAACCACTTGTAAGTATATTCATATGGACATAGGTGAAATAATGAGTACCATTAATGTAGTTTGAGATCCAAGATGATTGGATTAGGAATGAAAAATATGAATAGAAGAGTAGTAGAACACAATCGATAAATTAGACCTCCCGGTATAGGGGAGACTCTGCCAAAATTCTAGCAAATTATATATATAAAAAATATGTGTCATAATAAACATGATTGTGTGTTTGTCTTGATAATTAGGACTTTTATAATTGGTATGAGAGCATCAAGTTGTTATTCTAGGGGCGAGAATGCTGATGTGATTTTGAAATGTATTTCAGGATGGTTCGAACAAGACAAGGAACCATAACCGATTCAACTCTAGTGCAGGAAGGAGAGTCAAGTTTACAGTATGAGTGTAATCAAGAGGAGGATCCATTAGTAGATATTGCCTCACATATACCTGCAGCATTTGTACACTCCAAGAGGGGGCGTTAGAATGATTATGTCTCTCACCATGCGAATGTATCATTGTTTGGGGCAGCTAATAGATATGGACAAGCTCATAAGCCCTCACCGATGGCGCTGGTTGTCATGTCTAATCCTTATTTAGACCCTACCTTATTAAAGCAGTTAGTTAAGGTGATGGTAGCAGGGATGGCTGAAGTATCTAGTACAACTCCTAGAATGGAGAAAGTGACCATTATGGTATATTAGGTAAAGGGCATAAGAGAAATGAGTTGTGTGACATACTCAGAAGAGGAAGATGTTAAGGTCAAATAACAATTCATAGAACATTGGTTGAGGAAGGTGGAGAGGGTAATGAATTAGATTCCTATGCCATAAGAATTACGAGTTAATTGTGTGACTTAGCTATTATGCGAGAGTGCCCATTCTTAGTGGAAGACTATCAAAGTGAGGAGATTAAAGGAGGTGCTAATAAGGAAGGACTTTCAAGAAGAATTTGAAGAGCGATATTATTCACGGCAATATAGAAAGGAAAAAGAACATGAATTCTTGGACTCAAAATAAGGAGATATGACTATCCTGGAGTATAAGAGAAAGTTCCAGGAATTATCCATCTTTGCTTCCGCATATCTCTCTACTGAGCGTGATCAAATAGAGAGATTTCCTAATGGACCTAGGTAGGAATTGAAGATGGTTTTGATAGTTATGCAATTTTAATCGATTCAGGAGTTAATGTGGGCTGCTTAGGGTATGGAGAAGGTGATCCGAGATGAACCGAGACTAGGGCTGGGTTAGGGATAGATAATCGGGTCAAAGAGAAGGGAGTTTGTATTTTCTACTAGTAGGCCTCATCTTTCAAAAAAGGGAGATTTCAGGGGGTAATCTAGGGAGAGCTAGGTAGATTAGTGGTAGAGGATCCGCAGGTGGTCAGGGTTGTTAGCGGGCAAGTACGGTGGTTGGTTCTACATAATAAAAGGGATCCAGTTACCTATTATGTACCAGATGTGGCCAAAAACACCCTAGAGATTGTTCAGTGACACCCGAGAGGTGTTAGATTTGTAGAGGAGAAGAACACCGATGGATGGACTATCAGTACTTAGGGAGGGGTTTTTTTTATTGTGGAGATACAAGCCACAAAAAGAAAGAGTGCCCGTATAAGGCGACAAAGTTAGCATAGGATTAGAGAGCTATTACACATAGTCAACGATAGTCTTTTATGGTTGATCAACCAGTGAGGCCTACTTAGTCATGAGCGAGTGCTAATAGGGGTTGACCTAGGTTTCAGGAGGAGAGGAGTCGGAGTAGGATATATCACATGACCTTGAAGGATGTGAGAGTTGTACCAGACATTGTGACTGGTATGTTACAGTTAGAATTGATATAAGTTTATGCTTTAGTTGATCTTAGAGTTAGTCATTCTTTCATTTCATATCGAATTGAAAATGACTTGCATATGTTGCCTAGTAAAATGAATATGGGGGTAATTATTAGTACATCTCTAGGAGAAAGCATAGACATTGATAATATTTATAAAGGAATAAAGTTATACATTGGAGGGTTAGAAATAAGAGTAGAATTAATGTCTTTAGAGTTATATGACTTTGGTTTGATTTTGGGTATGAACTAGTTAAGTGAACATTGAGCATCTAAGAAGTAGGTGAGAAGAGGGTAGTGTTTAGGGGGGAGAGAAAAATGATACCTAGTTTTGTAATCTCAATCGTGACAACCAAGAAATTGATTAGGAATGGATGTCCAATTTATTTAGCTCATGTGAAAGAGTTGAGAAAGGGTAGCTTAGAGTTGACTATCATTTTTATTGTGAGGGAATTTCAAAATGTGTTTTCGGAGGAACTACCTAGACAACCAACGAGAGAAATTGAAGTAAACTCTCTCAAGGACCACCTCTATAACACAATTTCCTTATAGGATGGCATTTACAAGTTATCAATATGATGCCTATTTGGATGTCTTATTTTACAAGTTAATAGGATGAGTCCCTCCGTGGAAAAATTATTTTACAGAATAGTTACACGATTGTTCATGATAAAGCAATTATTTTTTATGATTATTTTTATGGGTAGAATAGGCAGAGTGTCTGCTACCCCAGTACTTATAATGCAAATACATATGATCCCTATGTGTATATAAATACACAAGGATTTACACCTAAGGATCACTAAGTATATATATATATAAAAAAAAAACACAACAAATCACAACACATGGCTATAGATATAATCATCTAAATAAAATACTCTTTTGTATTTTTATTTTTTTATACCTTATATTTCTCTATGTACTTTACTAACTTAAATATTAAAGGGTTTTTTTATTCTATAAAGGAGATTTATTTTACAACAATACGTAAATCATAACCCATTGCAACATAAAAAGAAATCCCAAGGCCCATCAAACATTATGAAAAGGCCCATCATAACATAGTTTTTCTTACTAAGTTAGTATCTTTAGTGTAATGATACAAAAAAAATATTATTTCCATTATAAAAAAAACCTTAATTTCTCTAATGCTAAGATATCTTACATTAAACATGAAAGTACTAAACAAGAATACTCTAACCAAGAATTCTCTCTTTCTTGATTTAGGAAGAAAAAACTCATTTTTATAAAGGGTTTATTTATGACTTCTTATCATATATTTTCTTAACTGCTTTAATTATTTTCTTTCGCTTTAGGTTTTTTCTCTATTTGGTTTTAATCATCACCACAACTAAAAGAAAAGTTGATCTCGCTCAATTCATGATGGTGGCTCTTTATGGAGTCTGTTTTGGTGTAACTACAATGTTGCTGATTCTTCTAGTTAAAAGTGATTATGATTCTTGATCCTTAAATCCCAAGTGCTCCTAATCAACATGATTGTTTTCCACCACCCTCAGGCTCAAGCTCTTCTAATATGACTTTTCCATCAGGCTTCTCAGATTTTGGCACATCTTCAGGACCTAGCTAAACTTTTTTACCTCTACTAAAAACCTTGAATTTTGATAGTGGTGCGTCTTTTTATTCCTTTAACCTCAATATAACAATATTAGGCTCCATTAAAATTCTTTTCTATTTGTTTTTATGAGTTTTCTATGAGTTTTATTTTTATTGTTGTTTGGATATAATTCTTTTCTATTTGTTTTGTTAGTATGCTTAATACCTTTTTAAGAAATTAACATTATAATTGCTATCAAATAAACCTTAATTCCTAATCTTGGTAATCATAAACAAAGGATAGTATTTAAATTCTAGTTAAGTGAAATTTAAATTAAGAAATAATTTTTATTAGTTGTTATTATTAATTGTGAGACTCAATATATCGACTCTCTTTATCATTTTACTTTTTGATCATATTGATCATCTTGATTTTTATAATTATTTATGTGCAAAGAATAACCAATTATGTTGAGATTCACAATATAAGATGAACCTAAATTTCTTTAATCTAACATTTTAGGTTAACTTGGTGTTCATCCTTGTGTATAAGCCACTATGATGAGTACAAGCCAGGTCCAAGTGATCCCCAATGCATATCTACCTAATAAGTCATGTAAGAGCCAAGTTTAGTTAGGCACAAATAAATATGGTATGAATTTGCATAATCATTGGTGTAGTATTGGCTAGGATGAGTATAGAGACAATCGTGGATTAACTTTCATGGTTGTTTCCCCTATAGTAAAAGTGAAGAGCTAATTGAACTCTTGGATGAAAAATAGAGGACTTGTGTAGCAGTAAGACATGGCTCCTAGGTTAAAAGTGAAGGACAGGTGCAGGCTCCTGGATGAGTAGGCTTTTATAAGAGTTATGAGCTCTTAATGGTATTGTAGTACTTGATGCTCCCTCGTTAAAGGAGGATTAGTGTTCAAAGTGGAAGAAAGGCTCATATACGAGGGGGAGATTTATCGAGTTCCATATGTAAAGGGAATCCCATATTGAATAGGAATAAGAAGCTTGAAGTTCTTATATACAAGATAAACCTAAAACTCATTAGTCTAGACTTTTAGGTTAAAGTGGTGTCCAACTTTATGTGCAAGCCCTCACACATGAAGGATCTCAAGGAATCTTGTTAGTTCTAATTCACTCATTTTAGCTATAAAAATAATTTAGAATTCTTCTCATTTTATTTAGTTAATTTATTGTATTGATAAGAACTAAAAAATCAAGTTTCATTCAAACAAATCACTTTGAGTAATATTTTTTTACTTATATTATAAGTCAAGAAAAGCAGTAGGAACTATAATGAACAATTTTGTAGTAATGAATATGAGAATATTTACTTTCATAATCTGATTGTTTTGTTTTTTACTTCACAGTAATTTGAGATTTAATCCCATAAGAGATGATAAATTTTCCATCTCTAAATTTAATGGGATGAATTTCATCTTGATAATATCAAATCAGATCAATATCATGAATAGCAAAATCTAAATTCTCACATTGATTCATCATCAAGAATTGAATAACATAACTTATGAAGATAATTTATTCGTACCATATTCAAAAATAGATTTTTGACCCACTTAAAAATTTTCTTATACATTTTTTACTTTGTTGATCATTCTTTCTATTTTATAAAACAATTGATAATCTAGTATATCATGTAAATCTCTTAGAGTTGATCACCTTACAAATTGATAATATGTTATATCGTTATTCAAAAACTTTTAACCGAAATAAAACATGAATAAAAGAAAACTAATGAATTTGAAAGATGTTATAGATTCCGAAAAATATTATTAGAAATCCAAATATATTTTGTGTATGCGGTGGCTGTAGGAGACTAAAAGTATTTAAAAGCTGCAAAATTTTCTTTAAAAATGAGCTTTATTGTATTGAATTACTGATGAAGCACAGGTTTTCTTACGTTTATTTTCGTCCTTTTCAATTTAATTAAAAACATACTTGACTAATAAATTATTCATTAATTACTAAAAAAAGCATAGAATTTAAGCCTACTGTTGTAGATCCCTGACTTAGTCATATGGATAATACTCAAGGGGATAATTTGCAATGTTATGGGTGGACAAAATTAAAAAAAAAATAAGCATGAAAGTGAATGTTGTTTTTTTTTTTCTAGAAAAAAAAAGTACATAGAAGTAGAAAGAAAATTTATCGGAATTCAGAAATAAAAAGAAAAAGCTAAAAAAATTCAAAAAAACCATAGATTTAATAAACCATAAGTGTCGGTGCAATTGGTAAAGATTTCATGTAATTTAAAGGAGTTTTTGGATTCAAGTCTATAGCTTGTGTGATGGTTTTTGTGAGCCAATAAATATGAAGTTTTTTTTCTGTTTTTTTTTTTTAAAAAAAAACACTCTTAACCAAAGAATGGATATAATTTAACAAATGATGTACCATGATTTATCAATATTTTTTAAAATAATTTTTTATTAGCGCAAGTCCATTTTAATGATGGCCCAAGCTTCGGAGGGTCTGGAAATAAGTTTAGGCCAAGGTCACGTGCATAGGCCCATATGCTAAGCATATGGTCTAGCACCCTTAGGCCTTTCATCTCTTGAGCTCAGGTCGTGCACTTGGACCCAGTGCTAGGCACACGTCATGGCACCTCTTAAGCCCTGTCGTATAATTTGAGTCTAGTTTGTTGAGTCTAGACATGTAGCTTGGACCCAACATGAGATTTTTCTTACTAAATCAAGCTTTTTAGCCTGAATCCTACTCTATCTAAAGCCCTATATGTACAAGAGTCTCACAAAACCTTCTATATTTTTATCTCATTAATACAAGTATAAGGGATATTTGACCCTCATCAATGTTTGTATTAAAGATATTTATCTTTTATTAATGTATATGTAATAGACATTTATCCCTAATTAATGTTATTATTATGAAATGACTTTCTAGCCACCTCGCACCTTTGGGTCTTGTCGTTCCTTAGGCCCAGGTCACGCACCTGGACCTAAAATCAAACGCATGTCCTGGCACCTTTTGGGTTTTATTGTGTAGCCTGAGCCTATTATGTTGAGTCTAAACCTGTAGCCTAGACCCTATAATTTTTTTTACTGAATCAGGTTATTTATCTTGAATCCTACTTCATTTACAATCTTAGGTGTACAAGAGTCTCTCATGACCTATCATATCCTCATCTCATTAATACAAGTACAAGGGATATTTGTCCCTCATCTATGTTTATGTTAGAGCTATTTATTCTTTATTAATGTTGTTATGATTAAATAATTTTGTAGCCCCCTCACTCAAATAAAAGGACAACCCATCCAGGTAAAGAATTCATAATTTTTTCATTCTCAATATATACACATAACAATATTTACCCTACAAAACATTTGTTTCATATCAAAACAAGAATAAACAATCTTATTCTTAGAATTTAATATTATTTTACATATATATTGCATTATTTATTTCTATAAAAATACTGACTTAAGTATACGAAGGTTCTTAAATCTATCAGAAGAGAATTGTTTTACAGATATTAGAATTTCTGATTGAACTATCAGCTTTCTTAGGCATGAAGAATTGATCAAATAACAAAGATATTTGATTAAACTCATTATATAACCATTAAAACAAATTTATTTTTAAGTAACTTGAATTTTGTAACACCATCAACATAGTAAGTTATAAATTATTGTAAAAGATTAATTATGGATGTTTAAAGGAATCGAAGAACATTTTACTACTTTTGTGTGTGTGTATAATTCATAATTTTAATTTGTTTGATAAGTTGTCCTGTCCCGAATTGCTTAAAAAAAATCCCTTTTTTTACCGGCTGAATTCTGTCCCCAGCACGATACCCGTTCCCTTTAACAGATTAGGCACTAAGTTCAGAGAAGTATGAATTTTTTTCTCTCTGATGGAATTCAGAGCTTATTTCAAAGATTTTAGATAAATTAATTTGAAATATATGTCTATAAAAAAGCCACAAATTGCATCGCACGAAGGAGGCAAAGACCCGGAAATTAAATCTTGTGAAAACCAAAGAGCTCTCAACTCACAGTGTCTGCCAAGAAGCTCAAATGGCCATGGCTCTTTCCAAGGTGATAGGATAAAAGACACGTAGGATGGTATTTATGGACAACAAGGCTCCACGTCAGGAGATATTTATGGAATATGGACCACGACATGTGGAGTGTGGACGACTAGATTTAATAACTTACTGTTAAAATAATTAATGTTTGTCTGTCACTTTGTCCCGAATTCGTTTTGTTTGAAATGATCAAAATATTTTATACTAATTCTAAAATACAGAATAAAATAAAATAATTTTTATTTTATTTTAACCCGAACATTATATTTATGTTATTTTATTGTGTTTTAAAAATATAAAAAAATTAAATTAATTTTAATTAATTTTATAATGAGGAATGAAACACGTTTCAATTAATTTATCAGCTAAAAGGCAACTCGTCCAGCGTGAGATTCGGCTATCAATTAAATAAGGAGGTCACAGATTTTGAATGATCTCGTACGATCTGTCTCTGTTTTTTTAATAATTATGTCTCTGTTTTTTACTGTTTTTTCTGATTAAAACACCATCACAGATCTTGGCCAGAGATTTGAATCGAAATCGATTGGCTGTAAACTTGAAATGTAATTAGGTAAAATTCAAAAAAAGAAAAAAGAAATGTGATTAGGTAAATTCGTAAAAAGAAAAGAAAAAAAAAATAGAAGAAGGAACAAGAAATATTAACATATTTCTTGATTAGAGTGTTTGAAGTTTGATCAATAATTAATACCTGGTTTAGTATGAGTTATTTTTTAATTAAAAATATATTAAAATAATATTTTTATTTTTTAAGATTTATTTTTAACATTAATACATTAAAATAATATAAAATTATTTTAACAAATAAATTTAAAATGTTTACAAAAATATTTTTTAACTGCAAAAAAATACTAGTTTTGGAAGTATTTGAGAAGTGTTTTTTTCAAAAACATATTTAAATAATATATATATATTTTTATAATTTTATTTTCAAAATTAATACATTAAAATAATTTAAAAATATTAAAAATAAATCCTTTAAAAAAAAATATTGATTGCACTTCTCAATAATATTTAAAAATATAAAAAATTAAATCTTTTGGAAACGCGGTTTAACCGCGTTTCCAAATGGTCCGTAATTACAAGTTTGATGACAAAGTTGTGGGGCTAGAGGAATCAATTCCCTGCCATGCCGTTGGTGGAAAGTTTTATCGAAATCTGATTAGTATTATTCATGACAACTCAGACATTGTCGTCATCCAAGAAATAATTTCTCTTTATGTCGCTTTTCCAGAGAACAATTAAACCATATAGAAAACGTTTTTGTTTCTGTTTTTTTGTTTTAAAGAAGAAATCCTCCATAGAAAGACAACCTTTTGTCCATCGTGAACAGCAGCAGGGGCAGCCAAAGAGATTTGAACCCAAACTGAGGTCAAATAACACCCCAAAGCCCTATTTAAAGAAATAATCTGAAACATGAGGCATTCCACGGAACAGCAAAACACCATGGCTTCTTTAATTTTGCAAATCTTTTTTCTTGCAGTGATTTTAGCAACTTCCCAGGGCTCCCCTCTGAGCTATTACCCCCTCCGGATTCACCTTCTCAGGTCAAAATGGGGTTCCGGCGACCACCACATTCCTGGCATGTCATGCCTGAGTTGGCGACTAGCTGTTGAAACAAACAATGTGATTGGATGGAGTACAGTTCCTGAAGAGTGTGAAGATTACGTAGGGCACTACATGTTAGGCAGCCAATACAGGGAAGACTCAGCTGTCATCACTGATGAGGCTTTTGCCCATGCTAAAACCTTCAAGCTGGCTGGAGATGGAAAGGATATATGGGTCTTTGACGTTGATGAAACTACTCTTTCTAATTTACCCTACTATGCCAAACATGGATTTGGGTACGTACGATGCACAATATACCACACTTTTTTTTTTTTTGATGATTTGATGTTAATTACAACCCCTCAATAATAATAATAATAATAATAATAATAATAATAATAATAATAATAATAATATAGTACATACATTATTGTTTTATTGCACAAAACACACACATATATAATTAATCATTCATCATGACAAAAAAAAATTATTTTTAGTGTTAATAAATTTTATTTGACGAAAAAATTTAATTGAGATCTTGTTAGAAAAAGTTTAACTTAATATTGGTTTTTTAAACTAATTTATGTGTGTTTTGTGCAATAAAATTGATGATTCTAGTATTATTTTTAGATTGAAAAAACTGCTACTCGATATTTTAATTATTTTTTTAGTGGTTCAAACTTGAAAATGCAAATGAGACGCTATCCTCCACACATGGAGGATAACAAAAGCGAGCCAATAACTATAGCTACCTGCTATTTGATAATTAAGTGCAAGAAAAAAAAACAAATGAAGAGATCAATACAACGAGAGAAGCAAAAACGATACCATACAATTTGAAATTATTAAAGATACAATGCTTGCAGCGACTGCATATTTAATTTAATTTATATGATAATGACGTATTGTTTTGATCTTTTAATTAATTAGTATATACCGCAACAACTCCAGCATATCATCAATTTTCAACAAATTAATAATTATGCTTTGTTTTCTTTAATTTGCTGTTGATTGACGTGATTTGTTGCTTTGGCTTGACAAAAATAACAGGGCGGAGCCTTACAATTCCACGGCGTTCAACCAATGGGTTTTCACGGGCAAAGCCCTAGCATTGCCAGAGTCTCTGAAGCTGTACCGGAACTTATTGTCAATTGGGATCAAGGTTGTGTTCTTAACGGGAAGGACTGAAGACCAAAGAGCAGTGACATCAAACAATCTGAAGAATGCTGGGTACCACATCTGGGAGAAGCTGATACTCAAGTAAGCTCTCTCTCTCTCTCTCTCTTTATATATATATATATATATATATATCATGTTTGCTGATTTCTTTGGGGTTTAATCAAGGGTATTCCAGGCCTGAGACTAATCTTGCAACCTAGTTAAGATTGGCCCAGTTCCCAAGAACCTTATTAAATCTATTATTATTGCTGATCTAAAACTAAATAAATAAATGAAGGCGTTTTTCATGCTGATGCAAACATATTGTTTCATGTTGAAAAGAGTCTTGATCTGGAGATAGGTAATTCTCTAATTTGATCATTTTGCTGGTCACTCATGGTGGCATGCAGGTCATCATCTTATTCAGGGAAGACAGCGGTGTTTTATAAATCAAGCGAAAGGGCAAAGCTTGAGAAGAAAGGATACAGAATCATCGGGAACATTGGTGATCAGTGGAGTGATCTCCTGGGGACTAGTGTCGGCAATCGGACATTCAAGCTACCTGATCCAATGTATTACATCAGTTGAATCCTCGGTTTCTTAGCCTCTAGCTTGGTTAACTTGTATGATTCAGATTGATTGATGTTGTTAACAAAACCAAGCTAGTTGCAAGAGTATGGCTCGTTTACTCTAGCATTGATTTTCAATAAAGCCGCCACTACTTATGACTCGAATTTCATATCTTGACGGGCAAAACGCAATGATCCAAATCGAATTTAGTTATTAATTAAAAAGTGGACCTGGAAACGGGATGGGATTGGACAAATTTGAGTTCCAGTTGTTTGGAGCTCGGATTATTATACACTTTGTCCCAATGCCCTAATCGGATGAGTTGGGCTCAACTTCAAGAGTTTTTCTTTTCCAAACAAGTATAGAATTATTATTTTTAAAAAAATATAATTAATTATAGAATCAACATGTACACAAAACATGTATAAGAACTTGCAAACCCTATAAAACTATTACCCACCTACACACACACACACACCACTGATGTAACAAATTAAATAAATTAAAAACATCAATAGATTTAGAAAGAAAGAAAGAAAAAAAACAAGAACAATTAATCAAGGAGGAAGAGCAGAACCTAAATGGTTGATCCGAGTGGTTGAATTGGTTCAAGATACTTGTCATGTGAGTCTTAATAAAAAATAATAATATAAAAACACTGAATTCTTCCTTTGTATACACGTGACGTGAGGTTGTTACTATTCTAACGCCAACCATAAAGAGAAGGTGTGCCAACCAAGAGACCACGACTTATTTCAACAAATATATAATTATTACTATATTATTGTCTGATCAACTTTTATTTAACATAAAAAACTATCCAAATATTGATAACATGTTTTTTTTTTTAATAAAACAGTTAATAATAAATTTAAAATATAATATATATTGGATGATATTAATTTTTTAAAAATATTAATATGACAATATATTGAATTATTCTTTTTCAAACATTGAGATTGCGACATATTGGATCAACTTTATTTAACCTGTCAAATCCTATGACTTGGTCATGAGACCATGATAATTTTATAGAAAGCAAATAAAAATCAATTATGAAGGTCAATTCCTAGTTAACCCAATGTTAAAAGATAAAATTGAATTTTTTTTATTAAATTAAAAAAGGGATAAGAAAACCACTTGAGTTAATTTGGATTAACTTACCAAACTCACATTCTGAAGCATGAGATCTATTTAACCTTATATAAAGTAAATACAAAAATTATGAAATCTAATTTCAATCAATCCAATGTTAAATGATGAAATTGATAAAAAAAAATTCAATTAAAAAAATGATAAAAAAAATAACTCAAGGCAACCTATATATAATAATCAATTAAACCCGCGACTTAGATCATAAAACTAAAATAACTTTATAGAAAGCAAATAAAAAAATTATAAAACTCTATTTTCAACAGATTCAATGTTAAATATTAAAATCAAGAGAAACAAATAAATCTATGAGACCATAAAAATTTTTAAAAAAAAATATGAGGCCACAAAACTAAGAAGTCTCACTTGCACCGGATTTAGTATTGAAGACTAAAATTTAGAAAAAAAATAAATAAAATTTATAAGATATATATATATTTTAACAGAAAAAATAAAAAAAAAATTACAAATTACAAAACTCAAAATAATTTAATATTAAAAGATAAAATTAAAAAAAATAAATTAAAAATTGAATTATAGGGTTAAACTAAAAAAAACTATTATAATGAATATTATTTTTTGAATGTTGCTACAATAATTTAGTCGCATTCGTTAGTGTTTTGATAATTAACAAGTTACGTGTCTAGTCAATAGATTACTCACCGAATGAATCACTAAGCGGATCGATGACTAGGGACTTTTGTTGATTTAAAGGTTTGGTTCGATTTTGATAATAATAATAATTGTGATTATGTATAATGTTATGTTATGAGATTAATCGCATTAAATTTTCTTGGTAATAAACTATATAAATAATTTTATATATATAAACCAACGATCCCAAATGAGTATCTTAAAACTTGTTTCATCGTTTTATAATTTTACTACTTACTCTATAAGTATATCATGATTATTATATATAAATAATATAATATAGTTCCCCTAAAAAATATTATCATTAACATTAAAATTGAAATTAACAAAATAACTAAAACATATGTATTTTACTGTTTCAAAAATATTATACACTCACTTACATTGTATTTTTCATTCACTGTTATTTTTGCCCTCTTTTTTTACATTTGATCCTTGTAGTTTTTTATAGTTTACAATTCAATCAATCTATTTTGATATGTTAGCATGCATGCCCATCAATATATATATATATATATATATATATTAAGATTTTCTCTATATAACAACAACAACATGCTATTATTTTTAAATAATATTACTATTTTTTATAATAATATTAATAATTACTTTCTAAATAATTATATTTAACCTAATATGCATAATTTTCTAAAAACTTTACTCATAAATATTTAATGAAAATAAAATATTTATTTTATAATCAATGTTTTATATATTTTTTTCTCAAATTTGTTGTTATTAAATTTTTAAATATATTGGCGTCAAATAAAAAAAATGTTTTTATATATAAAAAAAGAAACCATGAATAAAGGAAAGAGATACATTTATTTTCTTTTTATTTCAAATTGTTTAAATGTTTTCATATATTCATTTTAATTATTTTTAGTTTTTATACAATAAATCATATTGCTAAAAAATATATGTAATTTAATAAGAAGAGTAGAATTTGAACTAAAAATTACATTTTTTTCAATAAAATCTAAATCATTATTTTTTATAAAAAATATTTTTATTTTCATATAATTAATTTTTATGATTTATTGGTGTATACTTTTTAATTAATTAAGATTTTTTGTGTTGTATTCACAACCTCCGTATTCTTCGCAAATTAACTTGAATATTCAACTAGTATTTTCTTGAAAAGATTATGGTAAAAAAATAATTACATAAACAAATTCGAATAGTGTAGGGTTACCCTTTCGGGTAAGATAGGGAGCGAGCGAGCGACTGATCATCCTTGTAGCGTTACCTTGTCGTTTCCGACTAGATTGTTGTTTCCGAGCCAAACAAGCCAGCCTGAAGCGCTGCTCGAGCGCATTTCAAGTTTTAACAAAGCTGAAGTGAAGTGCAGAGACGGCATACAGTGAGAGGACGATTTGGAGGAGGTGGTTTTATACTTAAAACTAGTACTATTCAAGACTCAAATCCCTCTCAATCCTTGTCTCTTGGAATTGATATTTTACATGTTTCTTATAAACCAATTTGGATTACGAGACAGATATATTGAGCGTCTTAATCTTGGAAGCCAAGATGGCTTCTGTTTTCTTGATTCATTGCTTCACACAAGGTTAGGATATCAAATGAGAACCAGATTCACTATTACATTTAAAAGATTTTCCACTGGAATTTTTTATTGGTATTTACACTATTATTTTCTCGGCAATAATTGTACCGACAGATTAACAAACAAAAACCATTTATCGGTAAACTGTTCGTCGGTAATTTTATTACTGTCTGTAAAAAAGAACACCGATGGTTTTACAAACGGAAAATACACGTCAAAAAAAATTCTTCTTTAATGTACATACATAATTATTTCTATGGTGAT
>Ga0307517_10008384_pt1 | contig 14832 bp, 17 predicted proteins | sample 23_EM_MG_FD_194515 | JGI IMG/M metagenome (GOLD analysis project Ga0307517, IMG submission 194515) | Populus trichocarpa ectomycorrhiza microbial communities from riparian zone in the Pacific Northwest, United States - 23_EM | ecosystem: Host-associated > Plants > Roots > Unclassified | place... | reverse complement strand
ATGTCGCTTTAATTCATCTTGCCACTGTAAAGCCAGAGCAGCAGGAGTTATAACAAGTGTTGTCTGTAGAGGCTCGGCAGGTCAAAAGAATCCTGAGGAATATATCGAATAGCATATATCCACTTACATGCACTTCCCGAACATGAACTTTCGCATCAGGATCCCATCGTTTGGTAGATGGGTTCCTCCGAATGTCAGGATTCAACAGGATCAACGCCATGCACTCCACCGTCTTCCCCAAACCAGGAGCCTCGTTAAGAGACCCTCCTGGCTGTTCAACATCTGGGGGAGGGGGTTCAAGAGAGAGGAGCTCCCTCAACCGATTCAAATACACCGTCTGACCTCCGAGTTCAACCTCCTCCCAAAATAATGGACGGTAATCTGGCACGAACGGCACAGCCTGGCCGTTCCCATCGAGGGTCTTCCCCTCGCGTTGGAGCATCCACAAAACACTTCGACGTTGGAACGGGAGCAAACTCGGCAGCAGTGCCTTGGGTTGAACGTCTGCAGATGAGATGAAGGAAGGGAGAGATGGGGCAGGTTCAAGACTGGAGTAAAGGAATGCGATATCGGTCTCTCCGCGATAGCCTGGGAGGTTCGCGGGTGGGGGAGGGAATAAGTGCTTGATGAGAGTATTCCAAGCGTCGCCGTGATTCTTCATGAAGTTTCTGGGAGCGTGTGTGATCTCAGGGAAAAGGAGGGAACCTTCCAAGTCGATTGAAATCTTTAGCGGGAGCGCATTTTTTGGAGAGTGTTCGGGATCCAAGGTTGGCCGAAGGCGAACGTAGAATGTGAGCTCAACGCCGTGATAGGCTCCGAGAAGGTGAGCGGCACCGATGGGGTCTAGCGGGCGACGGTCCCCGGATCCCCGGCGTCCGGACGCGTGATCCACGCGGAGTTGCAAGAGAGGGTCTTTGAAACCAGGAATGTACACGGTGAGTGGAAATCGCGAGTGCTCGTCCAGGGGGTGTTTCGTGACAGTCGCAGGGAGGGAGATGTCGCCTCGATCGGAGATAGCCGAAGATTGGGAGCACAGAGAGAGCGTTTTCTTCAGAACCTCCACCTCTTCCCTATAACCATCTGTCACATCTATTTCCCAATTGTCCGGATCGGGAGGAGACAAGGTAAAAGCGACGTCGTGGGTATGTTTGAAAGCGGGGACCTCAAAACCACCCTCTCTCTGGTCCTCTGTCTTCGCCCAAGTCCCGTTCGTGGCACCGGTGAACCTCTGGCGCTTTGACGGGCCATTGTGAGTGTCTGGGTTCTCCGCATATCGCTTTCTCCCAACAACGACGAAGGTGTCATCACCCTCGATAAGACGACCGAGCAATTTGTTGAGGATGTTAGGATTCAGCCCAGGAGGTCCCCATCCCCGCTGATCCAGGGACACTGAATGTTTCGAAGCCGTCTCCTTGATGTCTATCATCGGTGCAACGGCAGACTCCGCTCGGGAGTGATCGTTGGGAGAGGTAGAGTGAGCGGATGTTGGGGAGGGAAGGACACAAGAGCGGTGTCACTCTTTCTTAGGGGTGCGCTCGACCAACGTGGTTAAAAGTAGGAGAGAGCGCTTGATTTCACTCTCCGGTCCGACGCGTCTGAATTCATTCGTTGGTCACGTGTGGGGTTTGACGCGCGAGTCACGTTTCCTAAACGAGGTTGTCCGCACAGCCACAGTTGCGTTAATCGATGTTCAACGTCGTTACGATGTCGCCAAACGGAAACAGAACTGTGGCGAACGAGTGTGTGGTTGGGCTCAGCCAGACGCGGAAGGAGGAGCCGCTGGGAGGGCGGGGCCCCCTTGCGCGATTTTAATATCTCGAATCGCCACGATCTGTCCCCACTGTGACGCACGATGTCGTTATTATAAACTTCAGCCACAACTACCAGACTGGGGAGAGAGAATAAGAGGATAAAGTAGTGGAATGGCGAGAATGTACTGTGTACTCCTGTGGGCGGTCCGGAACTGATCGCCGGCCCGGCTCCGCTAGGGCTCGGGGGGAGCACGGCTTGCCGAGTCATTCAAGTCCCAGGCATTTGTGGGGGGAGATGAGAGATATGGAATCACACAGTACACCACTGTTCAAGGTCGCTGCCCTGAGGACGCGATGCCCCAATCAGACTCAAACCCAGGGGTCCAGCTCACCGCCGTACTGGCACCTACGTAAACGCAGATAACTTGTAAAATGCGGGTGGGATGATAACGAAATTAGGCTCAGGTAGAAGCTCGCCCAGACCAACTGCAGCAGCTCTGCCAGATACCCTCAGAGTTCACCGGCACCCCCAGGACAAACGTTGCCCAAAAATAGACCTCGATTTCCAAATTCGTATCGCTAGCGGGCCCTCCAAGAGTTTGTCTGGGCGTCTCGGACTTGGAACATTTCCTTCGTTCTCAGACAGCACTCCCCTCATTTCGGACCACAACTCCCTGTTGGCTTTCCTCCTCCACCCCTTCAACACGCCATTCGCCTGCGTTTGTCCGTAATGTTTGGGTGCCCCGGCGCATTTTTACTGGAGCCCGCGCGTCCAACGCGTTCAGTTCGCTGAAGTTGACCCTAGTTTTGTCGAGTGAGTATTACGCGTTGCTTCATGACATGCACCCGATTCCCACTCGCATCCTCTTATTTCTCGTGTCCTTTTCTTCTCTCGTCGCAGCGTCCAACTTCACGCACTGCCTGAATGAATTCAGGAATGACCCCACCGCAACCGGCGGTGTTAATTCTCAAGGTCAACCAACGAGCGCTGCAAACGCGACTGGACTCACCTACAGCACCTGCACGGATCGATGTGGGTCAGACGCTGAGAGTTTCAGTTGGAGGGAGTTCACCCAGCTATTTTCCTCGTGGCTTCTTCCCTGGTTGGTTCTCATCAGTCAACTCCCCTTTGGTTCTAGGAACCACGTAGATGACTTCATCTCTGGTTAGTTTTCCTCCCCCTTCATCATCGACCCTCTTGCTCACCCTAACACGTTTACGCACACGGTCAGTTATCATGAGCGTGGGGTCCCCCGCCCTGGCCGCCTATTCTCTCGTCCTCACCGCCTGAACAACCGATTAGTTTACCGCAGGGCGCAACGCATCGATGACAGGGGGATCAAGGATACCGTGGCAAGAGCGTTGATATCCCTTCAGCAGGTTCCTCTCGAGCTCACCACAAATCACCGTCTCCTCGATTTCGCCCCGATCAATGACAAGTGGAAACAGGAGATCGTCGAACGTTTAGATCGGAAGAACTCCTGGTCCCTTGCCACAGCTTCATCCGTCGCATGGGTTGTCGCCGCATTCATCTTCACCCTCATTGACTCTTTCGTCTCCCTCAATGATACCAGTGGCTTATCCCAGGGTCATTCGGTTTGCACCCTCTAGCTGTGGCTGCTATGCTTGGTTATCGGCTGGTTGTGGGTTTCAACCTTCTCCCACAAAGAGCTAAGGTCTGCCATCGATTTTGCGAATAAGAAGGCTGCCAAGAAAGCTGCCAGGAAGATCGAAGTGGGGGGAAGGAAGGTGGTCAACATGACGAAGGCCAAGATTGCCGGACTTTCGAAGCGGGTGAGACCCAAGAAGTTCGACATCGATCCCACCCCTGAAGTCCCTGAAGAGAACGAGAAGGATACGCTTCTCAGCTATAAGGAGCGGTCCAATTCACTCAATCACGACGAATTTCGACTCTCGGCGACTTTCAACTATACCAGGGTCATGGGCTATCTCACCCTCGTAGATGACGTCGTAAAAACCTTGAATGGACTCGCTCATGGGAAAGCCAAGGTGGGTCTTTCGAGAAACCGTCTAATGTTGGAGGTCGTCTCACTGATTCTAAGCAAAGGAACAGGTACCCGATGACCCTATACCGCTCAACCCACCGATGTGTTCCCTTTGGGCGTGTTTTCTTCGATGTTCGGAGCCGCAAGTCTCGCCCTCATTCTCCGGTGTGGAACAGCCGCCGCGGCCGCGATAATCATAGTTTTCACCCCCAGGGTCGGTTTGGGCTGTCGTTCGCTGGGATACATCATTTACGCATTGATTTCCGTCCTGGTCATGTTCTTCACCATTATCTCAACAATCCTCGCCCGCTTCTCAGAAACTCGCCGAAAACCCACCTTTGTCAAAGGTTTCACCGGTTTCATTGCCAGCATCCTCAACTATACTTGCATCTCGCTCGCGTTCATCAACTCAACGGGGTTGATCGTGATATCTTGTTTCCAGTTTTCTCATTTCCTCGACAACTGCTACTGCAACGCCAGCGTCATCGGTCATGGTGTAGGTTCATACGTGATCATTGCGTATGAGGGGTCGACCAATACGATGAGAGATTCCCGCATCGCAGCCGTTGCCCTTTCCACAGTTAGCATGATTGTCTACATGGTTTTCCTTCGGCTTGTGAGCGCTTTACCAAATAGGGTCGATGATGTGTAGAATACCTTTTTCTTTACCACTCGCCCTTGCAGCTTTCAGTACTAGTTTTCAGGTGAAATTTCTCCTGTAGTCACGACAACTTTACTTTAACCGTGTTGGCTGCGATGACGCTCCACGGGTTTCGCACACCCATACGGTAGTATGTAGGTAAAATTGTTGTACTTTACTGTACGTGCATACCTGGCGCCGGTCGCCCGTTGTTCCTGTGTACAGTCCTAAACCTCTCCGATGTTAAAGGACGTGGGGTGTAATCAATCTCTTCGCGACGGTCATTCGGGTGGTCTCAGTCTCAGTTTCAAGCTACGACCACACGTGGATATCGCCCCGTTGTGGCCCGGGTGCGTCACAACTTGACACTAACATAGCCTCGCAAATCTGTCCATCTCAGTCACGCTCAGTATATCACCACGTAGATATCTGGGACTCCGGCCGTTCTCGAGGCCAACCTGTGACGTAGTTACATATCTCGGGGGATGGCTACGCGACTGAACCTTCGTGGGATAAGAAAAGGGGAACTACGGATTGTCAAGTCAAATCTAATAATGTCTATAGTACTAGTAGATATTACATTCCCAGGACATGTTGTCGGGCGGGGTATTAGCAAGCGAAGTCCGCGTGTACGTGATAAATGAAATCAGAGCATGTAGCGATAGTCCGGGTTCAAGTCACCCAGCCTGGCCTTCTCCTCCTCGCTCTTGCCGGAATGCTCGCTCCGACCCCTAGCACGTTTGCGGTTCTCGGAGATGAGGGCGAAGAAGTAGAGGGTACAACTGATGGCGGAGAAACCGATGAATCCAAGGGAGAGGGAATAGCCTTTGATGTACTTGGGAGCACCACTGGCCAAGAAACTGAAGGTAGCGATGATCCCACCACAATTACCGAAGCCGATCTGGAATGCCGTGCCAACGCTGCGCCTCAAGTGTCCGCCGACTATTGAAGAGGGATATCAAATGATGAATTAGAGGAAGGCATCGATGTTGACTCACGATTAGCACTGAACCAACAAATGATGATAGGAGCAGCAGCGTACTCGCCCATAACGGTCAAGAACAACGCTCCATATCTCACATGCACGTTGTCTTGGATAGTCAAGAGGATGACCATCCCAACGACGGAAACGAGCAGCATTGGGAGGATGAAGATGAACCTCCTCTTGTAATAATCAGAGGAAGTAGCGACGATCATACTCAGCACAAAGGTGGCAACCCAAGGAGAGACAGAGTAGAGTTGAGTCTTAACAGGGCTGAACCCGAAAGACCGGAGGATGGCAGGGGCGAAGTAGGCATAACCATATCCGGGAACGGTGAGACCGAAGTACATGAAGCCACCGAGGATAATTTTGAAATCCTTGAAGACACCAAGAACATCCCTCCAAGTCGTCTTGGCATTGAGCTGAGAGTCACCGATGTCCTCAATGAGCCTGGCCTTGACAAAGGCCTTCTCGTTACTGGACAGCCACTCGGCTTCCTCAGGGAACCCAGCAACGAGGAAAAACACGGCAATGGCGCATCCAACAGTCATAAGTCCCTCTAGAATCACAAAGTTAAATCAATACATAAGTACGGGGAGAGGAAAAACAAACACACCAATGATGAATATCCATCGCCAGCTGGCCAATCCGGCTGTACCCTCGAGTTTGGAGATACCGTAGGCCAAAAGACCACCAAACGCACCAGCGAGACTTGTGGAGCAGAAAAAGAAGGTGAAACGCTTCTGAGCCTCGCTACGCTTGTACCACCTAGTTGAAAATCTCAGAACCGTTGCACCCCTAGTTTGGGAGAGGGAGGACGTACATGGCAATGAGATAGAAACTCCCAGGGAAAACATTGGCTTCAGCTAAACCCAAGAAGAAACGAGTGGCGAGGAGTCCAGAGTAGCTCTTGACGAAACCCTGAGCGATAGTGACACATCCGAAAATAAACAAGCATGCGGAGACTGACAAAACGGAAAGTTAGCATTCGCGTGGCTGAAGATCAATGATGAGTTTAACTTACGCCAGACGTGGGGCCGGAAGCGCTTGAGCAACAAATTCCCCGGAATTTCAAACAAGATGTATGGTGCAAAGCTACGTGTTAAAGAGTGAATTTCGTGAATTTTCTGAGGACACAGAACACAACGTCACGAAGTGTGTCAATCACTTACAAAATCGTGAGAGCGCCATTGTACTGGTCGCCAACCAATTTAAGCTCGCTACTCATTCCATAGACGGCAGCATTGGCTATGTTGAACCGATCCAAGAAAGCGAAAAAAAACAGCAGGCAGAGGATGGGAACAACCCGGAGATCAATCTTCCGGATCAACGCTGACTCGTCAATGTCCGGGTACATCTCCTTGGCGGTGGCCTTCCCATCGTATCCGAGCTGAGCAAGTTGCCCATCAGCAGGGGAAGCTGGAGAATCCAAAGCTGGTAGCGCGTGAGCGTTAGCTGTATGCAATGAATAGTGGCGTAGAAGGGTCACCGACAGCTCTTCTCCCTCTCCATTACACTGAATACTCAGAAGAACAACCCAACTTGCGTTAGTGGAGGGGCACGTTGAGGGAGAGGGAAGGACCAGTGCGGCAACGATGAATCCGGACACATTGGTTTTAACCCAAGCCCTGGAACCGGGAACGGATTTCATCGCTGCTCTTCACTTCATCCGGATGTAGCCAAGATCGCGTCACCGATGAGAACAGAGGTCATGAGTTCGAATCGATGAGATGGAAATCATTTTCTCTACTACCCGGGCTCGATCGCCCTGCAACCAAGAATACAAACCGCATCAGTCCACCCGCGATAATGTTCATCCGTGGTAATCTCCTGACCTGATAACCGTTGAACGTACGCTGATTGTGGAGCCAACACTCGAATGCAAAGCTACAGCTCCCGCGATGGGATCTAAACCCCACATTGCACCGCGGCCAAAGTTGTCATGCGTGTCCAACGGGAATTTGGCAGGGAGCAGTAGATTCGTTCGCTATCACGGGGTCAACCCAATCAACTTCCCCAAAAGTTGGTGGTGATGGTGGGTAGAACCCAATTGCTATCACTGCGGTCAGAAAACCGGTCAGCAACTTCCACCGAGAACGCCCCGCTATCCACTTCAAAATCGCAAGCAAGCGGGAGACCGCTAATGTGATCACGCAACACCGACGAGCCTGGCCTTGAGGACTGCAAATCAAGCGATCTTCTGAACGGCGGCTACTCGACCATCGCGCCTTGGTTGCTCCAAATGTCTTTAAATATCCATTGAGCATTTTGCGCCACATTATACAGGTGTGCATACATACATTCAGATAGCCCTCCCAGTGAGAGACATCAACCATGTCCACACCAAACCTTACCCAAGCACTCCAGCGCAGCATCTCCACCCGTATGGTTGGACTGCCGAGAAAACGGGGGAAATGTCTCCCACGAGACCACCAATAAAACCGACAGCAAGGGTCACCCATGAACACGATTGTGGGGGCCGGGGGGAGCGGTTATCTGTCTTGGTTCCGTGCGGGGAAGCCCGGTGGCTGTGGTAGTCTACCGGGTCCGTAGTCCACCCAGCAAGAAATCTGGGCGCGAATACCCGTTTTTTCCCTCTTTTCCGACACGGTTCCTCCCGGTAAAATTTCCCAGGCTTACTCAATCAGGCTCTTCAGACTGCATTCCGGGGTCAAGATCGACGCCACCTCCCAGGCCACGCCACAAGGCTTTGGAAGGTCCTTGATATAGTACGAAGCACGAAACATAGTGATGGTCTGTTCCTATTCCGCATTGTGCGCCTCCGGTATCGCTGGAGATGGGAGATCGAGGTAGAATCTATCACAAAGGTGACCCACCGGCACGCAGGGGAGCCGCTTGAATCAATTCACAGAGCCATCAGCTTTCTGTTTGTATTCACCCAAGAAACCAAGAATGACACGGGATAGTTGAACTAGAGAGAGGCCTTCCCGCGTGGTTCGAAAGGCAGCGCCAAAGCCAACGCTCCAGCGAATAGGATCAAGCCCCCGCTGACATATACTGGAACTGCAGTTGTAAGATCTGCGTACAACGCGATGATCGGTGACTGCAGAAATGTGAAGAGGGTGTGGTCAGAACAAAGGTCAGATGGACCGTTGGAAGATTGCAGAAACGGGTGGATTGGAGGACTGAGGGAAAGTAACTAAAAGTATGGGACAATGTTTACATACCAAGATAGCAAAGAGCCTTGTAGCGGTGGCTGTCAGTCCGTTTCCGGTTCCTCTGTCCTTTGCAGGAAAGATCTCTGGTGAGACTGCATATAAGACCCCATACATGATCTAAAGAGCCCCATCATCATTAGCGCCACCGACCATTTCTCGCTGAGCGCTCACGTTGCTGCAAAACGAATATCCACAGTTCCACCCCAATAATCCCTGACTACTCCTCGCCGTCGTGCTCCCAAACAAGAAGACGCCTGTCAAAGCTGAAGAAGAGGGCCCGTGATTTCACGCGGAAGCTCGTTGAATAATGTAACCCAGGAAGGGCAAATACGTTTGCTTGCCTGAAGAAACAGCTAGCGTCCCTCTGCGACCAAAGTTCGGGAGTTCTACGGCCCATCCTGCAAGCAGGCACCCAGGAACACCCAGAACGCTCAGGATTACTTGCTGAAAATAAGAAGACGTGGCATCCGTTGAAATTGGATGTTCGGGACTATGAAGCGGATGACGTACGTTTCGGTATGTCGTGTACAAGGATCCGTCTCCATATACCTCCCCTCTCCTCGACAGGCTGTGAGATCGATCAGGCCAGCACCACGAATACGAGAGGAGATACCTACATGTACGGAAGGAAACTGTTGTACAATGTTGACGCCAACCCGATTGTTCCCCATATCACAATCAATAGACTTGTGGACCACGCCATCTTCGTCGTCGCGAATAGTGCTTTGACGTGCGAGCCAGAAAGGTGCGAGCCACTCGATAAGAGCCCTTTGTTCCTCTTCGCATTACCGACCTCTTGCCCCGCGGGAACGTAATCGCCATCACTAACTTCTTGAACTGGAAAATCAGATGAGTCCTTAGTAGGTCCTCCTCGAGCGGCTTCCCGCAGATCCCCGACCGTGAGCGTGCACCGTTCTGCCTTCCCGTTGAATTTGGCAATCTTATGGATAGCCTCTACTGCTTCCTTGTCTCGTCCTCTCCCAATGAGATATCTTGGGCTCTCATGGAACCTGAAAACAAAGAAGCGCACAAACCACAAGAGGAGCGTCAATCCACCAAGTGTGAACATCAGGTATCTCCATCCCATGTTGTCAGCCCGAGCGCACGGCACGGCGTCGGTCTGGCATGAAAAATTGACGATCAACGGCCAGGCCACCTGTTGGTCTAGTCTCCAGCATTTCGAATCTTCAAGAACCGTGAGAGTAGCGTACCAAACTCCCAAGGAGCTGCCCCGCCGACCACCACCCAGACATGACCGTGAGTAGATACTGGTGGGACGCCGGCACGATATCTGTGAGGCGAAATAGACATGCACGATCAGACGAAAGGAATACCCCGAAAGACGGGAGATGAAGGTACTAACCAAGGAAGACGGCAGAGTCTACCGGTAAGTTCCCACCAACCCCAAAACCGCAGACCGCGAAGAGTGAGGCGAGGGTAATAAAGTTTCCTGACCCTCCGCTGGCCAGACCAAATACACCGGTCAAGAAGAGGGTGATATTAAAGGACCAACGTCTCCCCCAAACATCACACCCGATACCCCAGACAACTGCACCGACAAAAAGGCCGACGTTAAGAGCTAAGGAGAGATAGGGCGCATTGAATCCGAATTCCGCGACGACTGGGGTCAGTACCAGACCCGACAAGAGCTGGGAATTGTTATTAATTGGTGTGGTGAGGTGGGGTCTAGCTTGAACGCACAGGCCACACGCTGTCACTGTAAGTACAAGCTCGAAGTGAACAAGGGTCTGGATACGGTAACAACACTCTGGGAGGCGTACCTGAACCACCCAAAGCCAGCAACGACAAACAACCACCACTGGAGGGGCAGAGTCCCGAAGAGACTCTTTCAGCGGAACGCACTTGAGGCACCCCAAATGCGGTATGGACTCCATACCTGGTACTTGCCCATACCGATCTGTTGGATGGCACAGCTGATCGCGTGGGATTTGGCTTGATATACCGGATCTACGGCCTCGATGTCGTAGATGTCCACTAGCGTTGACACCGAGGGCGTGGTAGCCGCATTATCCATACTGCTTGCGGAACTCGGAGGTGGCGTTTCACGCACGTTCGTACGGCTTACGTCAACTTGAGGAGGGAGGTCGCTCTCCGGGGCCGGTGAGTCGTGACTCTTCTGGTCAGCCATAGGTCCTCAACGCACTGGGGGTGCTGCGAAGGGAGATGAAGGTTCGGAAAGAGAGAGACGACGGAAAAACGAATCATGCAACTTTTGCCATCCACAGTTGGAAATTTCTATTCCGCCGACCTGATCGGAAATCTCCGCTACTCCAAGTCCACCTCTGAGAACCGCAGCATGGGTGCAGAGGTATGACGATCTTGTTGGTACGACATCCGACCGCCTCGTCTTCGGGGCGCTGATCATTACATATGGACTATATTCTGGTTCATAAAGATACATAGATAAACCCGACCAACGAGAATGGGAGGAAAAACTGAATGCGAAGGCGGAGGCGAACCCGCACCAGCGAGAACATATGGGCGATGGAACGGGAGGTACAGGTCTCGATCAGACGAACATGTATACAAAGCTGGGCACTGGGATGGAGGGACAACCAAACCGATCCCCTTGTATTATGCGTCATACGGCGCTGCTGCCGGGGGCGACGATCGTTGGGGAAGGGTGGATTGTATATCTGCTGGTCCTTCCTGCGTACGATTGAGATTATTGGCCCCCCCAGAGAGGCGGAAGAGGACAACGAGTTCTAGAAAACGATTAATGGAACCTGACGTGAGGTACTAGACCCTGTCGTGCTCACTTTTCCTCGCGGATTGAAGCTTCCTGACCAGTTTTGCCCCCAGGGGCTTTTCGGGTTGTTGTTTATGTTTAAGTTGGACATCTATGGGAGGTTTGCCGGTGAACACAGGGCCTACTTCAATACAATGTTATTAAAAAGCAACAAAAGAACAAGATAGGGAACACAAACCTTTTTTCGCGGAGTCCCTACGAGTATGTTGGATATCTTCTGCGGTAAAGGTGGACTCCAGGAAGTAAAACCGGAACGGTGAGAGCATTTTCACGAGTCCATCCTGGCGATACATTAGGGAGAATTTGCAAAGCGCGTTTACCGCGTCCCCTATCTCAGATATTCTGGGGAACATATTCTCTAGTTTAACCTCTTTGACGCCGTCCGGAAATCCCGCAATCGCCCTGAGTGTTTCCCGCGCGGTGGCTCCGAGTTCCTGAATGGTCGGAGTGAGGAGGATTGACCTGATGTTGTCCTCCAAGCTCTGACGGCCGGATGCCTTGAGTATACTCGTCCCGCCGTCACCCCACGCTTTCAATAATGTCCGTTCCTCCCAATCGTTTTCGCATACGGCGATGGCGAGAAGCTCGATCGAAAGGGGATGGAAGTCGAGTTTCGCGAGGAGTTCGTCGACCACGGATGATCTTCTTAGGCTGCAGCGGGTATAAAAGCCGTTTTGTGCACCATCGGCAGGAAGGGTTGACACTTCTAGGTGGCGGAAATCTGGGATCCCGACGTCCATCCTGCTGGTAGCAAGTATGCAGACATTTTTAAGCCGACCAAATTCCCCAATCACATCAGTGATTTCAGCTGCTCCGGGAGCACGTGGGTCGAGGACGGAATCTACACCGTCCAACACCAGTATACACGGAGAATCTGTTAAGTGTGATCGGAGTTCCGCCATGTTCGTAGTATGGTTCATGCCAATTGCGCCGGACAGACGACCAAGGAAACCATCCAGCGAATTCATGAGGTCGTCACAGCGCATGAAGTGGCGGCGTTTACCAAACTTGTGTGAGATTTGATCGTGGTGTAGGAATTTAAGCGCAATGGTGGATTTCCCGATGCCTCCTGCTCCGAATAGTATGAGGGATGCGAACCGTTCCGTAAGACCTAACAGGTCATCGATAATCGCGTCGCGGCCGAAGAAATTCGCAGGGGACTGTGGGAGGGGTGACGATGAAAAGAGGTTCGGGAAGCAGCTCGATATTTCCGCTTCGTCATGGGGGACATCCACGTCTGTCTCTAGAACCGTGCCGCGAACAGTTGACACGTGGGAGGTGGGTGTCAATGGGCTCGCCTCCGGATTTTCATGCGCAGGCAGCTCAGCCAGACATGGTGGAACGGTTTGAGGAACATGGTCGATACCTCCATGGCTGTCAACGAATGAGACCTTCGTCGTTTAATCAAAGAGAAAGACTAACAGCTGTTTTATTACATGATCCATCCGTGGGCGGTCCTGCGGTTTCTCCTCCCAACATTGTCGGGTCAATGTCCATAAGCAGTCCGTGAAACTGCGGTGAGTGGGTCGCTCCGGACGCCTTCCAGAAATGATGCCCAACATGGCCGTGGCTGTAATAGAATCGCTGAACGGAACCTTGTCGGTGAAAATCTTCATCGACGGATGAGATTGTTTGGCATGCAGTAGATTCATCACCTCGTACCTCAATGACGACCATCCCAAATGAAAATACGTCGGACTCTTTGCTGTGGTATCCAGAGCCCATCAAGATTTCAGGTGCAGTCCACCGGGGGGTGTTAGCGTGCCCATCGGGAGTGTTCATAAGTGAGCTTGAATCTCGTGCGACAGTGGCAAGGCCAAAGTCTGCAATACGTGCGTTCCCAGCCGCATCAACTAGTATATTGGCCTGCATCAACCCCGATCAGCACGAATGAGAGGAAATATTTCGCTCCACGAACTCCTTTCAGATCTCCGTGGATTACGTTGCACAAGTGAAGATAACCGAGACCTTTGGCAATACCACGCAACTGAAGAGGGAATGAAGTAACTCTTGGTGCAGGAAACGAATGTGCTCACGAGATTAATCAAATCTGCATCGCGATTACACCTGATATATTCTTTCAACTCTCCACCAGGCATCCATTCTGACACGAGTTGGAGGGATTCGAAGGTGACACCTCTGAAGGGCACAATATTCGGGTGGTTGAGACGCCTCCACACCACTGCCTCCTTGCAAAGTGCCTCCGTAACTGGTCAGGGAGTTATAATGGAGCCGAGGGTCGTGAGGATGATATACCTTTTTAACCATTTCCCGATCGCCTGTGGCGGATATGCGAAGCCGTTTGATGCAAACATCTGCTGCGCCGAGGTACCCTTTATGGACATCACAAAATCCACCAAATGCAACTGGTTGCGTGGCATCGAATGAGAGCTCGCCGGACACTTTGTACGTTGTAGGGAGGATCATCCGTAAACTGCAAATTTTCTGCAACATGTAGAAGCACTTTCTGAATGGCGAGCCCACGCCATTTGGACTGTCAAGGATCTGTGATTACGCTGAGTGGGATTTAATCTGGGTTACAATGGACCTTACACCATCTAGGTAGTCTATCAGTCCCACCAATTCTGTGTCTGGGAGGTGTTGCAGTTGCTCCACCCATCTCGTATCGCGCAGGAGTTCGTTAAGTTGCTCTGGAAACTGAGCGGACCGCCTGTCCAAGTCGTAGAGGCGTTGCGCGAGCATGGGTTGGCCTGTTTGGAGTGTTCAGGACTGGGGGGAGCGAGCGAAAGGGACCATGGGGCAACAATGAGGGATACACATATGTAACGAGTGGCGCACGTAGGTGGCGAGGCAGGTGGGTGGTTTTGGTAACACGGCCACGACCCAAGTCTAGATTTGAGGCATGGACAACACCCGGCCGGATGAGCTTGATGTCACCACTGAGCCCTGTGGTTTACTCCTATCTTCTCGTGACCCGGAAATGAGAGAATCGTTCAAACCTCGGCCTTATTCATAACCCTATCCTTGTTTCTTGTTTCCATTTTCACCGGTGAACGCGATGAGTGCCAATTTCCGCAGACCGTAGGCAAGAGTTCTCCCTGCCGCAGACGAGGAGGAATCCGTCCAGAGTCTACCCCAGGTCTAGATCTAGAGGGAAAGGAAGCAGAGAGTCCTGTCGTTTCGGGTCAACAGGAGGCATGTTCCTTGTATCCGCACACGATCAGCGTCGAGGCGATAAGGACCATTCATTAACACATTGGCAAACGCGCACCATGAATAGATTGAGATGCGCGTAAGTGCAAATCTTGTCATACAAAACACCGGACACCCTATAGAGGCGTCTGTCAGGATGGTACGTACTAATGGGTGAAACCGTGGGCGGCGTTATCGAAACACAGGTGAAACGGTTTCGAGCTGCAGGTGACCTGTCGTAAGCAAGGGGATCGCAGGTGGACTTGGCTGATACTCGCCGGAGGGATTGATGGTGGGCCAAGTTCCGGGGACTTGGGAGACACTGGAGAACCGGATCCGTTATCGATCGTT